>Ga0222717_10000125_pt1 | contig 62352 bp, 99 predicted proteins | sample C33_18DmetaG_FD_165053 | JGI IMG/M metagenome (GOLD analysis project Ga0222717, IMG submission 165053) | Estuarine water microbial communities from San Francisco Bay, California, United States - C33_18D | ecosystem: Environmental > Aquatic > Marine > Unclassified | place: USA: California... | reverse complement strand
AGGATAGAACTCCTTTTGAAGCTATAGAATTCCAATTTGGTATCAAAGAGAATGAGGTTCGTAAGATAATGAGAACCCATATGAAAGACTCATCCTTTAAAATGTGGAGGAAACGTGTAAAGGGTAGGAAGACCAAACACACTAAAACGTCAGAATCAGATAGATTCAAATCTAAAAATCAGAAATAAATAGATATGAAAACACCAATAGAAAAATTAATAGATAAGTTAGAAGATTTGAGAGACTCTATCCCAGATAGTGATGCTATGTATAGAGGAGGAGTAATAAACTCCATAAGGTTAGCAGAAGAAATGATTGATCAAAATGAGTAAAGAATCAAAAGAGTGGTTAGATAGAAACGAGTGGCCCGACATTCCTGTTGATAGTGATGCGTATTCTCATTACACACACTTATCAGAACTAATGGAACAGTTTGCTAAAGAATATCATGAGAAACAATTGGTTAAGTACGCAATTGTACAAAGAAGTAAATTTAATAAATTTTTATAGTATGGAAACATTAATGTGGTTAGCACTTGCGGGTGTAGTAATGGTAGTAGGAAAATGGATAGGTAAAAAAATATGGCCTGAGGATTGGGAGGAGTTTGATAATCGTTATAAATAATATAAATTATTAATATTTTTCTTGGTATACTAATATATTAATTATATATTTGTATCGATAATAAAAATAACATATAAGAGTATGTTGTAATGCTCAAGGTGAATCATGAATAAACATGATTTCGGGGGAGACCCACTCACCAAATACTATGATGTTGTATGGTATATACAACCTGAATATAAGTGACTTATATATAATAATAAAATAGTTTATACAACTAAGGGAATCGGTAATCGAATGAAGGAAGTGACTTATATATAATAATAAAATAGTATATACAATTGTTTCTATATAAATATAGTTTATTATGATAAAAACACGTAAAATCAAACTCTTGGTGAAGGGAGATTCACAAGAAAAACGAGAAGGTAAAAAAATGGTTATTGACACTATTAAAAGTTGTGTCAGATTGTCTAATGAGGTTATTAGGGCTACATTACCGAATCAGTTTGATCTTTACGAGATGACTCACGGTGAAAATAAGATGAGTATAAAGGATGCAAAGAAAAAAATCCTCGAGAAGTTCTCAGCTAACAGTTTAGAGGGTGTTCCTTATAACTATAGTAAGTTGAGGTCTGAGATACCTTCGTGTATTCGTGCCTCATTAACTAAGAATATTTATTCCACTATGAAAAACAATCTATATGATATGATTAGGGGAGAGATGTCCATACCGTCATATACCAATACGGCACCCATACCTATTAATTTCACTTCTTTAGTTGGTAAGGAAGGTGCTGGTAAGGTTTTCAAAATGGATGAGGATGGATACTACTATTTTATTTTCCCAAAATTGAAAGTTTCTTTAAATCTATTTTTTGGTAAGGATCGTTCTAATAATAAGGTTATTGTAGAAAGAATTATTTCGGGGGAGTACAAATTATGTGATTCATGTGTACAGTCAAAGGATAATGAATTGTATTTGTTATTAACGTATAATCAACCCGAAAAAGAACAATTGAATTCCAATAAGGTAATGGGTATTGATATGGGTATAAACAGACCAGTTTCCATACACATACTTAATCAGAAGTTCCAACCTTATCAAATAAGTTTGGGGGAAAAGATTCATTATGAAAGAACCAAACTTAGAAAAATGAGACAAAACCTACAGAGTGGATTAAAATTCTCTAAAGGTGGTCATGGTAGAAAGAAGAAGATTGCATCGTTGGAAAGATTAAAGGATAAGGAGAAGAATTGGTCACGAACAATGAATCATACTATTTCCAAGAGTATTATTGATGTGGCGGTAAAAAACAATGTTGGTACAATTCGAATGGAAGATCTTACAGGGATTACCAAAAACACAAAAAATCCATTCTTAAAAAGTTGGGCTTACTATCAGTTACAGACCGATATTGAATACAAGTCAAAGGTCGAGGGAATTACCATTGAATGGGTTAAACCTAAGAACACATCTATTACCTGTCCCACATGTGGAAATGTAGATAAAGAAAATCGTAGTTCGGAGGATGTGACTAAATTCTCATGTATAAATTCGGTATGTAAGGATTATGATAAGAAAAAAGACGCTGACGTAGTTGCGGCAGAAAATATAAGTAAATCGGTGGGGTATTCAGTTAAACCTAAAAGTAAAAAAGGTAGAATGATGAAGATTACAACGGTAGATACAAAAGTTCCTTCAAATTAGGTAAAATATTATATAAGAGTGTGTTGTAACGCTCAAGGTGATCCATGAATAAACATGGTTAAGGGTCTATCGACCACTCACCAAATACTATAATGTTGTATAGTGTATACAATTATCAAGTACGTCAATAAAAATAGTATATACAACAGCATTTATTATTCCGGATCGGATCAAAAGATAATTTTAGGAAATAGTATATACAACAATTAGCACATATATCATCATTGGATTCACAAAAGTTATATGAGTAGACGCAATAAATGGACATACGATAAAATAAAAGAGGTTACTAAAAACTATCAGGGGGAATCTCTTAATAGTTTAAAAAAGAAACACGGATACTCAGGTATGGTAGGTCATATAAAAAGACATGGGTATACCGCACAGGAGTTTGGTTTGGTAATTAGAAAGATTCGTGAGGACCGACAACATCGTGGGAAGTATAATAAACTAACTGAGTGGTCTTCTTATAAGAATATGAGGTTACGATGTTATGATCCAAAACACAGGGCATACAAATGGTATGGTGGTAAAGGTATAAAGGTTTGTGAAAGATGGATGAAACCACCTTATGGATTTCTAAATATGGTCAAAGATCTTGGGGAGAAACCTACACAAAAACATCAGATAGATCGTATAGATTCAGATAAGGATTATGGTCCTGAGAATTGTGTGTGGTCCACCCATAAGGAAAATCAACAAAGGAGAAAAAAGCGGGGGTCTAACTAATATCAATATAGATAATAACCATACATATAAATAAGATAACACTATAGATGAAATAGATATAGTTATAGTATATGTTAATCTTAAAACTCATAGGTATACTGATACTATTCTATATAGGAATGAATAGGTTCTTCAAATGGTTAGATAAGTAGAAATACTCAATTACCATACGTATAAATTAAAAAGTATTATACGTAACTACATATAGAATATAGATAAAGAACTATAGTATATGTATAAGAATATAATCCCAACTCTCATAGTAGTAATCTCTCTAATAGGTAATAGTCTATATAGTCAAATAGATTGTAGTCCCTATCATAAAATCAAAAACTATACTATAGAAGAAGGAGTAAAATATAAATTCTCTATAGGGTTATGTCATCATTACAATAGTGGTTCTATAGACATAGGTTATAAGAATCATTATGTAAGTCTTATCTCTATGACAAGAAAAATATATAGTAGTATGGTTCCTATGAATGATGAATTCTATATAGGGTATACGTATGATTATACTATAGGGAAAAAAGGAAATCATCACGTAGGTTCTACCCTCGCATTTCAGATCCATAATCATGAACCTGTAGTCAGATTCTATATAGATAAAAGAATCTATAAAAGGTTCTTCTTACATGGATCTTCTATACAGGTTTCTAATAGAATTAACCATCTCATAGGTGGTCTGAAAGTAGTACTGTAGTCATACAAAATTACCCCCTCACATCTCTCCTATTGTCATACATCCATAATTGTCATACAATGTATAAAAGTCATACAAAAGTGTCTTAAAACGTACGTATTACAGTCCTTTTTTGTCGTAATAAACTTTTCCCCTCTGGTAGTATCCCTATCGACAGTTTTTTACCCTCACGTATATAATATCCCATAATCTACCACTTTTTACCACTTCTAAAAATAGCGTAGGGTATTGTGTCCTGTGTGAATCAAAGACATAAATTTATTATAATTATAGAATTATACCTTTAGAGGGGTCTGAGAGGGGTATCACTGGATTATTATTATACGTCATACACAGGTCCCCACGGTATAAAATAAAGTCCATTATATGGGAACAATATAACGATTATAATTTTATACTTTGTGGGTAGAGTATAAACAAAAAAAGGTTATAGAATAAACTATAACCGATCGGGTATATTAATATATAAAAGGTAATTTATTATACCTGTTCGGGGGTACGAATGTCATACACTGTGCGGATAACAATCGATGGTTCAGTTCCCCGTCGAAGGTTGTGGTGTGCGGATAACATTCTACCTCCTTCTGTCCAACCGATCGTCGGATAAGTTAAACAGTTTGTCCGTTGTCAATTAATTTACCATTTGTAGTAAGTGAAAATGTTCGACCACTAATTTCGAAGAATATGTAAACGGTAACATCCAAGTTAGTGTAGAAGAATTTTAAACGACTCGACGCTTCCTTAGGTGTAAAAGGTGCGTCCTTAAAACAGTACTGTAGAATTTTGTCTGTGTCTAATACCATTCCTCTAATTTCGGATGTACTCACATAGGTTATGTCATACACCACCTTCGGTGGGCGTAGGGAAGACAACTGACCATCCGAACCTTGTTCAGGATAATCAACTTGAAGTTTAGATTCCATGGTTCTGTCATACATCGGGATCGGGGGGAACTGTTGATCAACAATTCTAATGTAATTCTTCAACTTATTATGGGATTGTATTACATTACTATCTGTAGGTAAGAAACCTCTAAGATCATCCATATGAGAATTAACCCATTCATTAAATTGTGATTCCCAATCAGAGTTGATAACTAACGTAGAACTGTTTCTCATGAACGTATGAATATTCTCACTAAGATCCAACCCATACTTACTATATATTATACTTATCTTTTTGAAGTAGAAACCTCTTGAGTCATCTTCATCATATTCTTCACGGATGACAGTTGGGATAATATCTTTAAAAAGTTTTATAACACTATCAATACTATATACATCATTGGTTGTTAGACGTACATGTTCAATTTCTCTAAAGTCACCATATTGTTTTGGTGTCTTATACTTTATTGTATCTGCGTTATGTTTAATTACTTTATCCATGTTATGTTTTCTTTATTATAAATATCTCCCCCGCGGTTCTGTGCGGATAACAATCGTCCCTGTGGATCCTGATCAAACTTCAGACTCAATGTGCGGATAACATTCTACTGCTGTGGATCCTGATGGTGATCTTTTTGATCACGGTGTGCGGATAACAATCTACAGTTGTGGATCCCCGTGATCAGAATTTGTTCTATAATTTATATTATGTATAATAGAAATTCTGATATAAAAAAAAGGACCCACATATTTGTGAGTCCCTCTTCAACATCCGTAGTATAATAAATTAAGCTACTTTTTGTGATCTCTTAAGTTCATTTCTAAACTTGAGTGCCTTTGCTTTATTAGTGAAATACTGATCGTATCGTGTTCCACGAATACTGCATCTTACTCGATAACGGTTGCCGTTAGAGTTAGTTACTTGGTAGATGTTATCCCCAAGGTTGGTGTAGCTGTAGCTACTGTTGGTTACTTTTCCCATAATTATATAATTAATTTGTTTATTACATTATTAATATAACGAAAAAACATTGGAAAGTCAACCCCCCGTGGGGTGAAGAGGTAAATTGTGCCAGGAAATCAAAGAACGTTTGTAGTGTGCGGATAACAATCGACCTCCTTAGGGACAGGTGATCAGAATCCTTTTTAACTGAGATGGAAATATTAGAAGAGCTTGCTAATTAACAGTCCTAATATAATCATGACCATTGCTAACATTCCATAACCAAATACTTTGTAGTTGGCCTCCATTTTTTCAGGTGACCTTCCTTGGTTACTTCTATACTGTCTAAATTTTTTTTCTTTTAATTCCATCTTTTAATTTATTTAATGTGTTACATGTTTGGAGGTGATTAAAGTATTCGTCTCTATTCACGTCAAACCACATGTCTCGTGTTAATGATGCTTCTATATAAATCAGGTTTTCATAGTACTCGAATGGAAACCTTAGGTTCGGTATGTCAATCCTGTACCTTCCCGACCCGATCTTTTCAATTGTCGAACCCGGGTGATAAGTCTTGATTCTCCTGAACCACTTCTTTCTTACCATGTAAGATGCGAGTCCCATCTAACTAACGTATAAACTATTCGATTGGAACTCCTCAACACCAAGGTACTCATTTAATTCTACTGTACTTACATATAATGATTTGTTTATAATAAACACATCTCCTTCAAATCCATCGATGTTTGTCTCAGGTGAATCGTACTTAATCCAATTTGGTTGGATTCGTGGGTTATATGATATTCTTGTTAATCCTCCCATTGAATTACGTGCACTGTGTGAGTACAGCGTTTCATTCACTCCGAGGAAGTGACTGTAAGAGATCCATGAACATACAGTTTTATTATCTCCGTCGTGAATCCTCTGTGCTGTACGAGAACTATTATTAAGTTTCCCGTTTATACACGTATACACAAAACTATCTGGATCACAGTAATCCACTAAGTCCAACTTCTTGTTTCGAACCTGCCACTTCATGAAGTTAGGTCCTTTTCCTAAATGATATCTTAATCTGTATGGTCTCATCTTTTTTTATTTAAATCTAATTGTCTTCCAAAGAAGTACATTAACTTCTCCTCCGCCTTTTTCATTCCCTCCTCATTGAGGTCTTCACTGTGGGATTCCCATTCCTTCATCCAATAAGAGATCTTGGGAAGGTATCCGTCGGGGTATTTTCTATTAGGAGTATCCATGAATCTCCATTCTTTTCCTGAATTAATCATAGTATCCCTCCTCTAAAAGTTCTTGTTCTTTTTCTTCTTCACTCTGAAGGAAGGTAACTCTAATTCCGTGAACCATATTGTCCAACTTAGAAACCTCTAACTTGTACATACCATCACCATAACCTGTTGATGATACAACTCCCGATTCGTAGGTACCCCACTGTTCTTCTCTTAAGGTACGGTCACACATTTTAACATACCATGACTCACCTGTTTCTTTAGTTGGTCTGAAGGGGTGATCACCAAACGGATCTCCTTTTTCAGTTAACCACGGTAATTTATCTCCAACTTCATCATTACGGTAGGATGTCATACAACAGATACTCATCTGTCCACTGTCAACAGCGACATTACCAATGTCCTCCCATATGGGACTCTTTATGATTTCATGTAATACAGTGAGTGAAGCAATTCTATCACCCCAATCACCTTCATCAGATTTTACCACCTGTGTGTCATACATACCAGGTCGCATATTATTGATTTGATTGTTGAACCATCCGTCCACGTCACTGTAACACGGGTCTGATACTATTACTTTTTCACCTAACTTAATTTGATTCTTCATGTTAATATTTTTATGATTACACTTCAAATATACAAACTTTTGTTGGAATATACTAATAATATTTTAGTATTTGTGTGCGGATAACAATCAACCTCCTTCGGGACAGGTGATCACCATCCCTTCGGCCAATGAGAATAGTGCGGAGTTACACCACCACCTCTATATAGGTCATGTTCTCTACGTTCCTCTATGGAAACTTTTTTGGGGGAATTGATCTTTACAAATCTTCCTTTGGAATCTCTACCGTACTTCATAACTCTAATTGTAATACACTGTAATTAACTTCTAACAACTGATCCATAATGTATGACATGGTATCGATATCTAAACCGTTTATTTCAAAATCGACATCATTACCGATAGTATCCCTACCGGTCAATAACCCCTCTTCTGTAATACCTGTACATATCCATCTTTCAGAATCATCATCAATTGGAACATCTACAAAGAACATAGAATCAAATTCTATACTCATTTCATTTAGTTCTTGTTTGATGTATTTAATATATTTCCTAATCAAAGTATCTTTGTATTGATTTGTTAACGTAACGTAAGACATAATATTTCTTTTAATTAAACAAAAGGTGCCGACTACTTGACGACCCGCGAATAAATGTTTTTATTCTGTGCAATAACAGCACTCATAGCTGTTTTGATTTTACGTTGGCAGATCTCCATAAATTTAATGTCCTTAGACAATCTATTAAGATCATCCCCGTCAATATCAGTACGGCCAACAATTACCCTGATATCTTTAGTACTCCCACCTCTACGGTAAAACGGGGATCTTGCGTAGATGTATTCATTTCGAACGATGGACAATTTAATTTCACTTAAGTTCTCCATGGACCTAAACTGTAGAATCAATTCCTCCAAAAGCGCAACTGACTCGAAGTTACCTTTCCATTTGGATACAATATTTCTATAGGTACCCGTAAGGTTAGACAGCTCTGTTGAACTGTCCTTAGGTGACGAATTCAGAAACAATTCGAATTTACTAATTTCTTTATCGGACCCCACCATTTCAGTGAAGACCCCATTTACATGTTTTGGATATTTATTCATAATTTTTATTTATAAGGTTTGTGCGGATAACAATCCACGGATTAATTTTCAGGAAGGTTAGAAGTTTTCAAATTCTCAACCACAATGTTATTATCTTTAAGATAGTCGGTAATGTAATCTACCATCTCGGGTATGTCCTTCTTATCAAGAAAGTGGTACGTTTCAGAAATTAGGTCTGTTATTGAGTAGTTCTCACCTAACTCCTCAACATCACACTCCAAATCGAACTCAAGACTTTCCCAAAAGTATTCGTTGTTCAATCTGTAATTACCTTCTCTATATCCATAATCCTCCTCCGAGATAATTCCATCAACACTATCAATACAAGTTTTCCCTGTGAAGTCACCACCAGGTTCTTCATATGATATAATACAATCAAGGTTATATTTGTTACATACACTAACTAACCCAGCAACTGGTGGAGACCAAGCGGATTCACAATTAAAACTAATGAACCCATCACCAGAATCAATTTCGGTGATAGGAACATCTACATCCCACTTTGTTCCAAGTTGTTGGATATTATCATCATACCAAGTATCCTTATGGTTGTTACTACCAAGGAGTGGTGAGAATAAATAATTATCCTCCCTTACCTTCAGGATGGTTAATACTCTTGAGATGTCTTCTGACTTCCCCGATAACTCAACAAAATTTGAACACCAATTCGGCATGATTTATAATTTTTAAATGATTGATTCTTATACAAATGTACGACTTATATTGTTATACACACAATATAATGATAATATCTGTGCAGATAACAAATCCCCTGTGACTACCACCAAGAAGAATAATAAATTTCATCACCTTCTGTAATGGCACAAATTGATTTAGATACAAAGTCTAAATCATCTTCTTTCATATCTTCTGATTTTTCCTCCCCAAATAAGAAACCCCCTTTATAGTATGAGGATAGTGAACCATTATTGATGTCACGTTGAAGTTGTAACAAGTCATCCATATTTAACTTTACATTCACACAATTAAATTCAGGGTTTACTCCTCCCTTATCTTCATAAAGTTCCTGCATCCAACCTTGGACAGCTGGACGTTTTCTCCAATAGTGAATTTCTGTCTTATCTACAATGACATCATAATCTTTCGTTTCTTCATTGTATTCTTCGGTACTGAAGTCCACATCTTCTTTAACGATTCCTTTTTTAATACGATACGCGAATTGGTCTAATCCCATAATACTATAATTTTTAAATGATTTCTTATACAAATATACAACTTATATTGTTATACACAAAGAAATTATGTTATATCTGTGCGGATAACAATCGTCGGATTCATTTCCTGGAATTCCTCCTGGCGTACCCCGTATCCCAGTTTCTGGGCCAGTTGGGAATGTTATCTGCACGGTATTGTGCGGATAATAATGTGAGATGGGCCCACAGGTGATCAGGATCAGGCATAAAAAAACCCCCACATTTCTGCGAGGGTCTAATAATAATATATGTCATACACTCTAATCGTGCATATCTAAATAAACCACATATAGTTTTGAACCACCTGCTTCGGTATCCAATCCACTAAAATCTAATGAGGTTACACCACATTCGTTTAGAGACCAAGAATAATATTCATCTTTCAACACATCAAAGGTTTCTCTCTTACTGTGTTTAATACTATTCAATGTCGTACCCTTTTGAAATTGTTGTTCACAGTACTTCTTTGCACCGTACCAATCAAACGAGTTCTCAACATTACCACTCGAACATTTATCAAACTGTTTTTTACTATACTCATCATCACTCATCCATTCGGTTACTTGAAGATTGATTTTTTCAAGAGTATCTGTTTCCGTAGGTTTCCAACGACCTTGACCTGTTGAGTGTATTACATTGTCTTCACTAATACATCCACATATAGTTCTCCAATTATTATCAGTTCCCCATTCGGATATTTCACATTCAACTTGACTACACGCCTCTTCGGGATTTTCCGCTCTTGTTACTAAATAATGTAGGTTATGCATACTCGTTGGTTTTAGAGTTAGTTTGTTCTCCAAACATTTTTACACAAAATGATTGTCTTTCCTCGTTATAATCTTGAAAGTTATGTTGTTTCCAATTATTGAAATAATTTTGTTTCCACCAACTATCTTCACATAGAGCTTCAATCACATCAAAAGAAACATCTTTGTAGTCCTTTGAATTGGTATAAAGGTTTTGTGTTGGATTATCACAGAACTTTCCTTCATCCCCATAATCACCCGCAACTACAATTTCATCACCCGCCCAAGAACCAATGATTGGATTATCACTTCTTAAATCTCCACCACCACGATTATTACCGTCCGATAGTAAGATAGCAAGTGCTTGCATTATTCCCATTCCGTCGGATGAGAACTCCATTAACTTTGAACCACTATCAAATTTGTGTGGTGTCATTACTTGTCTTTTAGTAGTGTTTACTACTTTATAATACTGTCCCATAATTAAATGTTTTAAATTATTAATTGATTACCCTACAAATATACAAATGTTTTTGTTATATACAAGATAAATTAATATTTAATTGTGCAGATAACAATTGTGGGATTTACGGCGCAGCGCCTGTAACAGCGCAACTGCAGTTTTTTTTATTATGCATGCAGCGCTAAACAGCACGAGAATGTTATCTGCACGGTATTGTGCGGATAATAATGTGAGATGGGCCCACAGGTGATCAGGAGTGAACTTCAGGTCGTGAGACCTAAAGTTTAGTGTTTAGGTGTGCGGATAATAATCGACAGTGCATGTGTGCAGGTACAGTGCACACATTAAAGCATAAAAAAACCCCCACATTTCTGCGAGGGTCTAATAGATTAACAATAAATAGTAGTTACACCATTGTAACTAAGTCGTTAAAGATTACTCTTTCTCTATTACCATAAGTTCCGAACATTTTATTTTCAGTATTATCATTTTTAGATAAAGAGTGGGTTGTGTATTTCGTAACACCACTAAACAATCCCCATAGGTTATCTCCTTTTTGTTGAAGTTCACCATTCAAGTCAATATAAAATCTTGAAACCTTATTCTTTTTAGCGGTAGATAAGTCATCTTTCATAAGGTAGTTCTCCAAACTGATGTCCATATCAATATCAAATAACTTTTTAGTAATTCTATCTGTGAGTGATTTGTCGTAACGAGTTTCAGACATCTCCTTAATTTTACTGAACATTTTTTGTTCTTCATCAACTAACATATCAACTCCCCTACATATTTCATCAATACGTAGTTCCATATTTTTAGTATGTCGAACCTTTGATAGGTTTTTCATTGCCGCAAAGAATGTGTTCGTACAACTGATAGTTAAATTAGAATTACCAAATGCGAGGGAAGTACTACCATCAAAACTATTAATACCTGTTACAAAACCCTCCACTTTATCATTACCAAGCTTAAGGTCGTTACTCTTTAATTGGATAAACACTTTCTTACCACCACCAAATTCACCACCTCTATGAATATCTAAACCTGTAGATGATGATACCTTTTGTAATAAGTCCGCAAGCTGACTATTCTGATATGTTGCATATCCATTAGAGTGTACCCCCAATATTTGATTGGTATCTTCCCTTACAAGTGCAACCTTGTCTAACTTAATTCCACTTACAGTTTGAGTTTCCTCACTACGTACATTCCAATCTAAACCAGTCTGTACTAAAATTTCATTGTTTGTCATATTATTTATTTTGATAATTTATTAATTACTTGATTAATTGTCTCTCTTGTTACCCAACCTGCAACTCCACCCTCTTCCGAATCGTCTATGAATTTTTCTGTTACAAAGTCACCATCACTATCGAAGATGGCCACCTCGAATGAGGAAAACGCAGTAGTTACAGTTGAATCTTCACGAGGTGAACAGTAAACAAACTTACCACATTGTACACTTAGAGTGTGGTCTCCAACTTCTGTAGTTGAACCTAATCCTCCGTGAGGTGTTTTTTCAAATACTAAATCTTTAAATTCTTTTACCATGTTTATATTTTTTAAATGATTACTCTACAAAGATAACAATTTTATTGTAATACACCAAACAAATCTATTTTTTTATTTATTTTACTTGAGTCGGGATCCTGAAGACTGGTGGATTGTTATCCGCACGTGCAGATAACATTCTGTGATGGAATGTCCCGGCCGGGGGAGTAAATGTCATACAATAAAAAACCCCCACTAAATTAATAGTGAGGGTTATCATTAAGATAAAATAATTCAGTAATTAAACCTTAATACTTATCTTATCACTACCTCTACGTTTGTAGTTGTAGATATCTTCTATCATTCTTTTGTAACCTTTTCTATCTCCTTTGATTTGGAAATACTCATTAGGTACAACCTTAGACTTCTTAATGAATTCTTCCATTTTGAAATCTCCATTTCTAAGGTTAGTTGAAAGTAAAGTACGTACGAAAACCGTTCTTGTAAACCCAAGTGGGTAAACGTCTTTAAGTTTCATAATATTCAGAGCCAACTCTCGAGCGGTATTTAAAGATCCAGCTTGGAAATCTCCATTTCTAAATGAATCTCCTTTTACGGTTTGATTACCATTGTTTAGAAAAACACAACTATCAGTAATTGAGAACATAGGGAACTCATACATAAATTTTTGTACCTTAATGTAATTAGGGTTACCCTCTTTTACATAAGTGTCAAGGAAATTTCTTAAATTCCACTGACTACCAGTTGAATTTTGTACAATCATTTCTTTTCTACCGATACCTTTTATTTTCATATAATAGATACCTAAACCTAATTTCTCTGAAACGTGTAAACGATGTTGTCCGTCTACGACTTCCCAATCCTCATTGACCTTAATAGGGTCTAACATTAAACCATTCTCAACCATAGACTTTTCAATCTTGTTAAGAATACCTGGTTTCAAGTCACGATTCGTATGAATCTTTTTAAACTTCGAGTAGTTAGTAGTGTACTGAACTCTCACATTTTTCATTATCTCATTCTTCATGATAAATTTTGTTCGGAATTAATACCCCCGTTCACGGTTTTAAGTTAAAAACTGAATTATTTCTTTTACAAAGATAATACTTTTATTGTAATACACAAACTTAATCTATCTTTTTTTTTAATTAAGTGTGCGGATAACAATCGGCTCCCGTCGGGACCTGAGATGGTAACTTCTGTCCACTTCACCTTCACATGTTTCTCAACACCTAATTGTTATTCGCACAATGATAGGGTATAAAAAAACCCCTACTATAAAAGTAGAGGTTGTTTGTTTAAAGTTGGACTTCAACTTCTTCTTCTTCCCATTGGTCATCTCCCCAATCTTCTCCGACCATTGTACAATATTGGTAATCTACTTTGTAGATAATAGGTTGTACACTATCATCAAAAGAAACATACCCCTTTGTACGTTCTCCCTCTGATATTTTCCCCTCATTAATAAGGTCTTCAACAATCTTCTCACCCTCTTTTTCGGTGATGTTTTCTCGGTCTTCGATGAACTCAACTTCACTAAGACAATAACTAAATTCAAATGATTTTTTCATAATGTATTTCTAAATGATTACCCTACAAATATACAAATGTTTTTGTAATAAACCAAACAAATCTATTTTAATTTAAACTTTGTGTGCAGATAACAATTAAATCTGAAGAGTCAGGTGGATCAGGGTGAGTGAACTTCAGGATACCAATCAGAAATTATTATCTGCACGTGCGGATAACAATTTACTATGCATGCCGATCCCATTCGGCTTAGCACAAAAAAACCCCCTATTTGCATAGAGGGTCTATTGCCATCTTTCGATGGGTGTAATCATTCATTTATCATGAACAAGACTACAAATGTAGGAATTTTATTTCATACCTACATTAGAAATTAACTTTAATTGAAGCATTAAAGTTATTGTTTTGTAATACACTCTCATTTACAACTTTATGTATTTGAGTTGCAATCTTCTTGTACTCATCAGAGGTTACATTTGGACATTTGATGTGTATTTTACCATCTTTGATTTTGAATTTAATTAGACGTTCGGACATTTTTTAATAACATTTGGGTATATTCTACTGAGTTTATGGTATCGACGTGTTGGTTTCCTCGGAATCTGTTTTGGGACTTTGTAATGTATGACATCATTCCACCCGTAGGTATAAACCCCTCTTCCATAAGAGACCTTACCTTTTTCATTAATCCCTCGGGGGAACTACTATATACTATTTCATATTCCATAACTTATAAATAAAATTGGTTCCATTGAGAATGGGCTTCATTCTCATATCTCCTTGATTCATCCACATTAACTAAACTTTCGTGTGATTTACACGTGGGACAACATTCCTTTTCTTCAAGAACAGAAGGAAGATTAGAATTGTCAACCATGACATGTGATATTTCTTGTGAGGTTCCTTCCCACATACAATTATAACATTCGTACTTATCCATAATTAAAAAGTTATTTGAGTTGAAACTTGATTAACTACACGACAGACAGAATTATCATTCACTTCGTTTATTACACGTTGTTGGAATTCTTCTTTTGTTTCAAAGTCGTTTCGTTTATCTACGGGTAAATTACATTGTAAGTTAGAAAGGGAGAAACCCGTACCACTTGATGTGTGACTTCCGTATAGACGATAAGTGATTGAACCCTCTACGAGTTTACATATAAGAGTTTTTTTGTTCCCATAAGGGTCTTCTAAATGAAGATGACATAATTTCATGATGTTTATATTTTAAATGATTACTCTACAAATATAACACTTTTATTTGGATATATAAACATTTCGTGGGTTTTTTTTAATTAAGTGTGCAGTTAACAATTTGATCCCGACGGGGACCTGAGAACCTGAAGACATGTTTGACCCGGTCTTCTAAATTATTATCTGCACGTGCGGATAACAATCCACCTCCAGTGGTTCACCTTCAAGCAAAAAAAACCCCCACTAACAAAAGTGAGGGCTAATTCAGATTCTCAACTAAAACAAAATTATACTTCTACCATATTACTAAAGTCTCTATGTACGTCTATGGGAACTTCGTACGTTTTACTATCCTTTTTCCATATCTCAACTTCCCCACAATATTTCTCTTCTACAAATTCTAAACCTAATGGATTACTTTCTATATACATTTTATGTATTACACTTCTAAAGTTATCCAACTTTTCATTGAATTTCCTACCGGCAAAGTCTGAATACTTAAATTCAACTTTATATTTCTTCTCGAACTTTTGTACACAACCTGCACTATAGTTACTTGAATATATTTGAGTGAATACTTCCACCATTTCGTCAGTCCATTCCATAATTATTCTGTTACATAAATTACATCCGACGTTTTTTCATCTTGGTAGTACATTGACCCACCATCGTTACCTTCATCATCCGATTGAGGAATTAAAATTGTCCCATCAGTAAATTTTATTACTACGGGTCTCTTATACCACATAAGGTTTTCCATATCCTTATCTCCCAACCATTGTACTGATTGAATCGTTTTACCTTTAAGGTACTTGTTGAATTGTTTTAAATGTTTATCCATGATTTTTAATTATTGATTACACTACAAAGATATAACAATTATTTGGTTATACCTAACAATTTTTCTACAAATGTTCTTTCCACTTTAAATGGTGTGTCTAAACGACTATGTTTTGTAGGTTCTTCGTGTACATTAGATACGTTGAGGTTTTGTGCCCACTCATTAAATGATAGAATGGTTTTAGGGTAAACCGCTGATTGTACTTTGATACCCTTACTATTTTTAAAACTTTCCATGATTACTTATGTATTGATTACTCTACAAATATAATAAAACATATGTAATACACAAGGTTAATTGTTATTATATCGTGCGGTTAACAATTTGAACTGGACCAGACAGGTGATCCACCTGAGATCAACTGGCCGAACCCTGGGGGAATGTTATCTGCACGGTATTGTGCGGATAATAATGTGAGATGGTAACTTCGACAACCTTGTCAACTTCACTGTTGAGCATAAAAAAACCCCTACTAAAAGTAGAGGTTGTTTGTGTGGTGTATTACATTATCTATAGAGAGTAACATAATCTCCGAACTCACTGTCGAAATAGTTAACTAAATTTTCATAGTCTCCCGATGTCATACGTTTTACATTGGATTCAATATCTTCTCGAGAGAAACCTTGTTGTTTCCAAAACTTCTTAGCTGTACCGATTAAGAAAAATGCGTTTCCTTGTGGACCAGTTAAATCAATTGTCATTCCGTTGGTGGTGGGTTTATTTTTTATCATATCTATTCTCTATTTAAATTTCCTACTTTGATTCTACCATTTTTTATATGGTTTCTTACTTCCTGAACTCCCATATTCATAAACTCGTTACGATATTTTCCCGTTGTACGGGAATAGTCCCAATAGGTCTCATCAACTATTATTTCAAGTGGTAGACCATCAGACCCCTTAGTTTTAGATTGATACACTATTTTACTTCCGTAGGATACAAAGGTTTTACCTGTCATATCAGAAAGGATTGTTTGATTAGGAACTGTGTTCCCACTTCGAGAGGTCATTTGTTCAACCCCGATAAATGATGTTATTCTCATGATTATTATATATTGATTACATTACAAATATAAAACAATATTACATATAACCAAAGAAATATTATATGTATTTGTGCAGATAACAATTTCCCAGATTCACCCGGGCCATGTCGTCCCTAAAAAACAAAACCCCCATCTGTTTAAGACAAGGGTTTTATTAGTTTCATCATTCATTCATTGTTGTTTTTCCTACGAACAACACCGTAAAGGTACATATAAAAATTAATTACACAAAACTTCACCTGTTTTCTGTCAGGGCCCACTGTGAATTATTATCTGCACGTGCGGATAACAATCGACCTGGAGACGTGCCGGCGTAACAGCAGGGCAATAAAAAACCCCCACCATTTCTGATGAGGGTTTTCGTTGGTATGAATGTGTAATCAAATCAAACCACGTATTCACCTATTCTTTCAATTCGATTATCAATGAACTCAACTAATTGGTCGAAGTAAATATCTTTTTGTGTGTCGATTACTTTAAGATTCCTATTAAGGTAATCAACTTTATAAGTGTCATCCCAACTCAATGTTATTAAAACATATTGTGAATGATGATGTCCGTTTACTTTTAGAAACAAACCTTTGTCGTTACAGTTGAATAATTTACTTACTCCCCAATTCCAATAGATTGTTTTGTTGTGTGTTAATACTTTTAATGTTTCACTTGTGTCAAACTCCCTTTGGTACAAGTAGTCTATTTTTCTTATGTCCATGATTTAATTCTTTTTGATTACACTACAAATATAATACTTTATTTATAATACACAAACCCATTTCTTCTTTTATTGTGCAGATAATATTTTGGGATACGTCCTGAAGGTTTAGGTAGCGCTAAGTCGAAGTTGCAACTGCCACACATGTGTTCCCACTATTATCCGCACGGATCTGTGCAGATAACAATTCTACACGGACGTGCACCTTTTCGGGTGGTTACTTCTTCTCCATAAAAAAACCCCCACCATTTCTGATGAGGGAGTCAATCTAAAAAAAACTAAACTAATTCTTACGGACTTACGAAACTATCCCTATCCAAATAATCCAATTCGATATCAAAACCGAAACCTAATTTTGTTAAAATGTATTGACCAACACTTTTACGTTGTAATACAATCTCTTTACTTTCTTTCATAAAACGAGAACAAAACTTCTCCATATTGAAAATGTCGTAGTGATGTTTAATTTGACTATTGTCAACGATAGTAAAGACGTACCCTTTTTTTTGTTTTGTTAAATAACCTTTCACGATAAATGATTTTAATTAATACTCTTGATTACACTACTAATGTAATACAATTATTTCATATAACAAAATAAATGTGATAAAACTTTTAGTATGGTATTAAGTATAACATTTGATTCCGATCTAAAATGTATACTATGGTTATCATCTCTTTCACAATTATTATCCGCACGTGCAGATAATATTTAAGAGTCCGACGGTTCTGAGTGGAGTGGATGTGATCGGGACGGTGAAGGATGTCGATTGTTATCCGCACAATGATAGGGTATAAAAAAACCCCTCACTTTCGTGGGGGGTGTATTACAATTATACTACTTCGTACCTTTGACCTTTCATAGATACTTTTTTGATGTTGTCAATGTTTATGGTAAACACTTGAATATCTCTCTCTTGGTAAGTTGGTAAGTAAGGAGATAAAACCTCTTTGTTAATTTCGTTACCATTGTGAATGTACTTGTTTCGTACTCCCACATTTTCAAAAGTTTCATACATAAAGTATTTTTGACTTGGGTCTGAATTTTTTGAAACTACACAATCAGTTTCGTGTGTAAACCAATTTGGTCTACTTACAAAATCGGGGTTGTCAGTTTTCTTTTGTACTCTTTTTTCATAATCGGGTAAACACCTAACATTTTTATTTGATGTTTTAAATACTTGGTTGTAGTAAGGGTTTCCCTTTTTGTTCATCTTTACGATTGTAGTCGTTTCAATGTTTACAAATTCCCCTTTGTTTACTTCCATTAACAAGGTTGTTAATTGGTCTTTACTGATTTTCGTTGTTACTTTATTCATGATTTATCTTTTTGATTACATTGTAAATATAATACTTTTTATGGTATAAATCTAATAAATTTAAAAAAAAATTAAACTATCTGTGCAGATAACAATTTCCCAGAATCACGGGGTTCTTTCCCAGAATTACGGGTTTGTTATTTTCACTCTGTGCAGATAACAATTTCTGAAGGGACACGGGTGAAGTTAAAAAAAAGTAGAAAAAATTTGGAACATTAGAAAAAAGTTGGGACCCGGAGTCTACAGTTTAAATTATTATCCGCACGTGCAGATAACAATTAGATCCAGGTCCCTGAACCGAGATGGTAACTTCGGGGGGATTAACTAATAGTAGTATAAACAAAAAAACCCCTACTAATGTAGAGGTTAATTAAATGTGTTTAGATTAACTACCTAATAAAATGTTTTCTCATTCTATTGATGTTCTTCATTACTACGTGATGAATCCCTCTAACAACAACATATAAAATAGTTGAAAAGAACATAACAACACAAGTACCCCAAAAACCAACTAACAACATTTGACCGACATTTAATAATTCTAAATTTTCCATGATTTTATTTAATTATGATTACATTACAAATATAAAACAATATTACATATAACCAAAGAAATGTTATATCTATTTGTGCAGATAACAATTAAACTCGATCATGTGCTGTAGACTCAAGAAGACAATAGTGATATAAACAAAAAAACCCCTACTGATGTAGAGGTTGAGTTTGAGTTATAATTTTTACTATTCTTTTTTATACTTATTTATTTCTGTCAAAGACCTACGACCAAAATTAGGTAGTTTATACATTTGACTAATTAAAACCTCTTTATCTACATTTCTCAAATCACCTAAAGTAAAAACCTTAACAGATGTTAGTATATTCTTTAACCTTGTACTCATACCTAAATTTTCAATAGGTGTAGTATCATCACATTCGGTTGGTGGGATAAAATCACAACGAGGTGTTACATAATTGATGTAGTCTAATTCTCTTTTAGTAGTATAACAGTATATCATAATTTATTCTTTTACTATAAATGTTAAGTGGTCGTACAATAATTTCATTTGATTACTAAAACTTATTTTAGAAAATGGGGGTTCTTGTTTTCCATTCTTAAATTTAGAATGGTAATACTCTAAATAATTTTCAATGACCTTTTTTTCTTTTGGTGTTACTATCATAAATTATATGGGGTTTGATTACTCTACAAATATAATACTTCATATGTTATAAACCAAATGTTTCTGTGCGGTTAATATTTTGGGATACGTCCTGACGGGTGAGACTCATGATCCGATCTGATCACCTGAGCACAGTCACTGTAAATTATTATCCGCACCTAACTTAGAGTGATCTAAACCTGAAGGACATGACAACACTGGAGGGGGGATTATTATCGGCACACCTACTATACCACCCTATGGGGGGACCCCCCTGCACCTCCTCCCCTCCGAAGCCCCCCCTTATATAAGGGTATTTCGACTTTCCCAGAGGGGGGTCAATGCCGTGAGTGAAATTTTTTTGGAATTTTTTTGGGAAAAAGGGGTTTTTTTATTTCGTGGGGGGTAAAAACCTTTATAGGGTAAAAAGGGTCAAAACCTAAAATAAAATTTTTGGGAATTTTTCGTAGAAATCGGGGGTTATACTACAGTAGGTTTTTCCTATCCTTAAGAACTGTTCTTGTCCATGTATAACCAAACCTTTCATATGTATCAACTCTATCGTCACAGTATTCTCTCATTACGGGGGATGTATGTTCCCATGGGTGTTCGAGTAGTTTACCACCTTTTAATCGGGTGTTAACTTGTGAGGTAGTACTAAAGATATAATCGGGGTCATCAATGTCATCATTTAACCACTTATTGATTATATGTCCTTTCTGTTGTATAAGGGAAAAGTATGGTGCGTATACATTAGTAAGTTGATTTGTCATATTTGGACCTACATACTCCAAGAAAAGGTCGACTGGCATATCTAACTTGTAATTGTTTACCAACTTAGGAAGGTATGTACTGTCTAAGATATATGCGTGGGCACCAATACCCAAGTGTGAGTGTGGTGATTGGAATATATCATCAACTGGTTTACCTGCTATCTGAGGGGATGTTCTACCGAGCCATATAAGGTCAGAGTATAATTTCTCAACTCTACCTATAAATAATTTAAACGTACCTTCATATATGTAATCAATTAGGTAATCACTTGGACATGCGTCGTCCTCGAGTATAAGGAACTTCTTACCTTGTTGTTTTTGTATTAGTTTCCATACGTTCTTATGTGCAAGTGCAATACCAATCATATTTTCCGTAAGGCCAGGTTGTCCATTCTTACCTTGGTCAAGATCATTCCATTCTCCTTTCATTTCACCACTTCTAAGTAGTTTATCAATGGAGAAGTGTCCTTTACTGTAATTGACTGAATCTATAAACTCATATTCGAATCCGTCGAAGTATCTCCATTCATCAATGAACGATTGTCGTCTTTTAATATTATCGGGATCAGATATAACATAAATCTTATCACAACCGAAGTTGTGTAGGTTTATCTTCTTATGTGTCATAGTATCACAAGATTTTCTGTTCCAATCTATCTTTGTGTCTTTCTTTTTTCTTCCCATATATTATACTATCGCTCTACCTTTCATCGACTCCCAATCACGTAGTGCACGAATTTCGTCGTTAGTTTTTTGTGTGGAATTCAGTACGTTGTTTACGGTGTTTAAATCAGAACTCAATTTAAGGAGTGCTGAGAGATCTTTAGGGAAACAATGACCTCCATATCCAAAGTCTCCGTCAGGACCTGGTACGGACCAATGAGAGGACCCCAGTCGGGGATCTAAGGTTCCGTATTCAACTACCTTATCATAGTCGATATTCAGTTGTTGACAGAGTTGATATATTTCGTTAGCGAAACTTACCTTGACTGAAAGGAAAGTGTTAGTAAGATACTTGACCATCTCTGCGTGAGTAGAATCGGTTTTTATGATATGTGAGTTAGGGAATACCTTAGAGAAGATCTGTTTAAGTTCTGTAGTATAGGGTCTATCTCCACCTAAAATTATACGTTGTTGATTGTTATAATCTTCAATTGCATTTCTTTCTGTAAGAAACTCAGGATTAAAGACAATATTCAGGTTCTTATATTTTTGGTTTAGTCTTTCGGTCGTACCACATATGACGGTAGATTTTAAGACTAACGTCTTTCTCTCATTGTTAACGTCACATATAAGATCGACCTGATCTAAAACCTCTTCTATAATGTCAGTGTTACAACTCCCATCTGTGTTCATTGGAGTTGGTAGACAGACAAAGACATATAGAGAACCTTTTACTGTGTCTTCTAATGTAGAGTTACCTTCTGTATTAAATTTATCGTATGTTTTTACTGAGAAGTATTTCTCAAATTTTGTTTTAACTGCTGTACCGACAAAACCTTGTCCTATAATTCCTATCATTTATTTTGTTATATATGCTCTTAGATATTCCATTAAGTTAATGGTTATATAATTGTTATCGTAGTTATCGTTTAATTTAGTACAGTCTAAACCGTATCGTCTATCGTGTCCTAATCTATCTTCAACGTGTTCTACTCTTATGTGTTTACTTGTTATTTCGGAGAGTCCTTTTAGGATTTCCTTATTGGTGTATCTGTCCCCCGATCCGATGTTCCATATTCCGTAATCGGAGATCATTAGGTCAAAGATCATTCTTACGTTATCTTCCACCCATATCCATTCACGGATTTGGTGACCGTCTCCATATAGTGGGATTGGTAGGTCCTTATCGACACAGTCTATTATCTTGGGTAGGAATTTTTCGTTGTGTTGGTGAATACCGTAGTTGTTACAGGTCCGAGTGATCAGGTATGGAAGGTCGTAGGTTCTGTTTGCCGCAACTACGAGACCGTCCGCCGCGGATTTGGATGCTGAATAGTAAGATGAGGGTTTGTGTACGTCATCTTCTTTTGACATGTTTGAGTGTTGACTCAGATCTCCGTAGACTTCATCAGTGGATATTTGTACAAACTTTTCTAAGTGAGTCATTTGTTTTGCCACTTGTAGTAGGTTGTATGTACCGAGGATGTTTGTGTGTATAAACGGGGAACCGTCTTTTATGGAGTTGTCTACGTGAGACTCTGCTGCAAAGTTTACAATGTAATCCACCTCTCCGATGTCTTCCTTTTTGAGGTCACAAATATCTTTCTGTATAACCGTGACCCCTTCGGGGAGTAGTTCAGGGTTTGAAGCATAGGTCATACTGTCCACCACTATAATATCGAAAAGATTGTGTGTGTTTGAGTACTCTTGAATTAGGTTTACAAAAGAGGAACCTATAAACCCCGCACCACCTGTCACTACTATTCTTATCATAGGTTGTTATATAAAAACGTAGTTATGAATGTAACGTATAATATTAACGCTGTTATTAAAAATACATCCGACGTTTCGATTTTCTTTAGTAATTTTTTCATATTGTCTCTATTCATGATATAATATACATATTAAAATCGGTATTATCCACTCATATACGGAGTTTTTCGCTCGCCGGAACCTTTTGACCCCTTCGGGGAGTGTTTTGTGATTTAAAATTTAAATTGAATATTTATAAGGATAAGAATATAACCATGAAGAAGACCCTTATAGAAAACCTTAAAAGAATACACACTTTAACCTATGGTAAGGAGAAAAGTAACCTTATAGTTGAAAACTATGTCTTTTACCCATTAGAGGAAGAAGATGAAGATAAAGCGGATGAGGTAACAGGAGAAGTTAATGATTTCTTTAAATCTTTGGAGGTTTCTAAAGAAGATGGGTTATCTGTGGAAGAAGTGGGATCTATGGAATACAAGAAATCTGTAGAATCTTTACAGATAGGTCTTATATTATTAGGTTATGAACTCCCTCGATTTGGTGTTGATGGTCTATTTGGTCCTGAAACAGAGAAAGCGGTAGATAAATTCATAAATGATAACGGAATTAAAGTAAAAGATGACTCTACATCAACCGCAACCCCCGAAATGATGGTTATTTTGATAGAAAAACTAAAATCTGAAGGTATTAGTGAGGAAGATCTAAAAAAACACATCAATTCATCCCTAAAAGCGGATGGTTCTATTGGTGAAAAGACAAATGGAGTGGAAATTGCACGTTATTTGATCAAAAAAGGGTATTCTCCATCACAAGCATCAGGAATTGCGGGTAATATATACGTAGAATCGGGATATAAGACAGGTGCACTCGGAGATGGTGGTACATCTTACGGTCTTTGTCAATGGCATAACACTCGTTGGGAGAGATTAGTTAAGTTCTGTGAAGAAAAAGACTTAGATTCTGCAAGTGTTGAGGGTCAATTAATCTATTTAGATTGGGAATTGAAGACACGTGAGAAGAAAGCACGTAAAGAACTGATGAAAACTACCACACCATACGATTCTGCATATGCATTCGCCAAATACTTCGAAAGACCGTCCAAAATCAACCCTAAAAGGATGAGAAAAGCGGAAGAAGTATTCAAAAAACTCGGATAGTCCACTTCATATGGAATTGAAGATTCAAAAAACAGAAACAAAAGTTTACGATGAATGGAACATGGGGTGGTGGATAAGAAATGTGAAACATTTAATAGAAACTATTTCAGAAGATCATATAGTTTTTAAACAACCACAAGAATACGACTTCACCAACAACAATTTACATTTATATAGTGAAATAAACTCATTATTAGTTCAATATGGTAAAAAACTAACAATATACACAGGTGCTGAGTTTAATGAAGAAATAAATAAGAATAATTCTAACGTAAAAGTGATAATGTGGGATAGTATTCATTGGTTTATACGAACCAATCAGTACAACCACACCAATTATACAAGTATTTCAGAAGAACCAACCCCACCAAACACATTATTCACTTCGTTAGTAGGTTTAAAGGTAGGTCGAGACCACCGTTTCTACATAATGAATGAGATTTTTAAATTTAATTTAAATAATGATCTAAATTTAGCGGTAACCACTGAAATAACAAAATCGATAAAAAATATCACCATATGTGATTATCCTTTGGAGAATGACTCTCCTTTTATACCAATAGAATTAACACACTTTGAACCTAAAGAAATTATACTTCCAAGTGAAGTGAAGAATAGAAATCAGATTGAGATTCCAACCGAGTATATTGACTCTTCCTTTGATATTGTTTTTGAGACAGTATATGACTATTTTTTCGCCACAGAAAAGACACTTAGACCAATATTCGAAAAGAAACCGTTTATGGTGTTTGCATCACCCAATTTCCATAAGAAACTACAGGAAAAACACGGTTTTATGTTATTTGATAATATAATTGACTACTCATTTGATAGTATTATGAATACACGAGATAGATATGACTCACAAATCCAACAATTGGTAAATATTAGAAATAATTACACCCCACTTGAGGTTTTTAACGCAACAAAAGAGGTTGTACAGTATAATTATAGTAGGGTATTAGAAATGAAAACATTAAATAATGACAAAATACCATCAAAGTATAAAGAATTTTTAAAAGATAAATTAGAATGAAAGTCGTTTTAAGTGAAAATCAACTAAAAAAACTGATTTTAGAGACAAAAAAGGAGGAATTTAACCGAACATCCTTTTATTTGGACTATTATAAGAACTTAACACCTTCAAACTTCGATATTGCTAAGAAAGGAAATGAAATTATTATAACAATTCCTACTTGATTTTTTGGTCTTTTATATGTATAATAGATATTTAATTACAAATGACAATTATATGAACAATGAATCACAAAATGGTAACACACAACTTAATTCTGAAAGGAGTAACTTTAATCGTAAAGTTTCCGTACTACGGATGTTAGGAGCGACTAAAAAAGTACAGTGGGACGGTAGAAGAAGATACCGAACTATTTAATTTCACATTACAAAGATGAAAACCATTAAAAAATTATTAAATAGTTATTGGGACCTCCTGTTGGATGGTTATAAACCCCATAAACTTTAGAACAACTATTATTGTAGAATAACCTAATAATCCCATTCATTTTAACGGGGTTTTTTTTATGCCCTTTACTTTTTTTTCAAAATTAGGTATTATTGAAGTATTAAAAACAATATATTATGAAGAAAGGATTTTTGACAGGTTTACTGTCGTTTGTAATTGCAAAAGTAGCACATTTATTAATAACAGGAACTATTGGTTTCATTATTGGTATGAGTTATTCATCATCACCTGAGAATATGCCATGGGGATTAATTAGAACAATAGACAATCCGATTGTTGGGATTATCTTTTTAATATTTGCAACGAGGTTCGTTTACAAAAAACTTACTAAGACAAAAAACAATAAACAAATCTTAAACGATTAATGAATAAGAAAGAAATTAGGTTGAAACTCTAATTTAATTAAAGACTCCTACGGGGGTCTTTTTTTATATAGTCGATATTTATAGAGATAACCGAGAAATCGTTTTTTCTTGGTATTTATATAATAACACAAACTAACCATTATGAAAAAAATAATTTTAAACGAGTCTCAACTTAAGAAAATCCTTAATGAGGGTCCGTATGATAGTATTAAATCATACATTAAAAAATCACAAGATTTAAAACAAGGTCAAGGAACATTATCAGGAAGTGCATTATCCACAATGTCTGATGAATTATACGACGCAATTAAAGGTGCTGGTACTGATAACCAATCAATAAGAGCAACTTTTAATAAATGTGTTAATTTTCATGATGTTGTAAATTTATTTAACAAATTTAGATCACGTAAGGGTGAAAACCTATTAGACTGGTTAGATGGTGATATTGATTATGATTCTGAATGGGATAGAGATGTGTTGAGACCTATTAGTACTGCGTACGACGCATCTATAAGTGCTGGTCATTTCGAAGAAGTTGCGGAACAAGATGAAACTGAAAAGGTTATGTTAGAAAAGTTCCCATGTATAAAGGATGAAGCGGGTTACGCATTTAAGAGATCAAAAAACAATGTATTATATTTCCAAACAACTGCTAACGAAGGTATCAAAGATTACGGTATTAAGATGGATGGTACAATGTATTACTACATGAATAGTAAGTGGAATATGGCACCTGAGAAAGCAAAATGTAATCAAGCGGAATATCAAGATATTGCTGAACAACTGAACTATGGTTTCGAAGTACCTAAAACAGATACGGAAACGACGGGAAATACTAAAACAGATACAGAAACTAAAACAGATACAGAAACTAAAACAGATACAGAAACTAAAAAGGTAGAAACACCTGAGAAACCAAAAGTTGTTACAAAACTAATGACAGGTAACGACGTTAAAGAAATCCAAACGATTTTACACAAACAAGGGTTTGGTGATATTGTAGGTTCTATAGATGGTAAATTAGGTTCTAAGACTTTAGCGGGTATTAAAAAACTATTTTTAGGGGTAACAAGACCGAAAATTGAAGCAATTACTTTACAACCTAAAGGAGTTAAATCAGTTGCACCTGATGTTAAAACACCTGAACTTGCAGTTACTGAAGGTATACAAAAAAACTTCAAACGTTTTCTATAATGAATAAAATGAAAATCACAGAACAACAGTTCAATAAACTAACCAAGAGTGTTTTCAAAGATGAGGACAACCTTAAGAAAAAGGTAGAGACACACACCCGTTTAGGTGGTGACTATACCGAAGAAAAAGAACTCTGTGGTTGTGGATGTGAAATTGGTAAATGTGAATGTGGAGAAGAGTGTTTACAATGTGACTGTGGAAAGGTAGTGAAAAAAGACGATGTCTTTCACGACGATTGGAATCCTGATCAGTCAGTTGGTATTAATTCAGGTGGATTAATGCAAGGACAAATGGAACCACTGTGGGAAACTAAAAATAAAATACAAGAAAACTTTAAAAGATTTATAAAATGAAAAAATTAGTATTAACAGAGGAACAATATAATAGAATATTCGAACCTAAAGTGGTTTCAGAACAAAATGATAGTTGGGTTCAAATGGACGACGAAGAAAAGAGAGAATATTTACAACAGTTTACTTCAGATGGAGATAAAATTGAAACATTATTAAGATCACCTGAAGATCCTACACGTGAATTTGAAGGAATGAGTGATGATGGTTCATCTACAGATATGACCGTTGAGAGATCGACAGATGAGATTGTATCAGATATGGAAGGTGATGTTGCTGAATTACAAAGATCACTTAAGATTATAAGATCGAGAATGAGTTAAGAAAAAAAACATATTAATTTAAATTAAGGGATATCGAAAGTTATCCCTTTTTTTATTCCATCAACTCCTTTTGTACTTTTTTCCAATAGTGTAGTGTTCGACCATTACGATGTCCCTTTGGACCACCATTCCAATTACGAGATATTTTTTCATAATCAGAATCTTTGTGATGAAACTCATACCATATCATAAACATCTCTATCGATTTTTCCCTACTAAACCTATCTTTTCGTTTAAACTTATAATCACTACGTTTTAACTTTAGTATACGATTTACCTCCCTTACCATTATTGGTCGTATTTGTAAAACACCCACAGATGGTTCACCCATATGAACATCTCCAATCGCAGAATCATTTCCTAATGACTCAACCATTATTAATGCGTCGATTAGAGGTTCAATTGGTGGTGTTTTAGGGACTATTTCTATTATTGACTCATCAATACCTATAGGTTCGAGTATTATTGGTTCAACAACCTTCTTTTTCTTTTCTTCGGGGTATGAGATAAATGATAGAGTACCTATTAGTACAATTAACGATAATCCAATATTCACTGTTGTTCTACTCATAATTTTTACGATTCGTTTGGACAAATATAATATAATTAATTTAATATACAATAAAGATTTTAGAATATAATGAAATACCTTGTTAGTATTAATTAAAATTTATATATTTGTTGAGTATTTATTGTAAAACAATCACACAATGAAAAAAATTGTCTTAACTGAAGAACAAATGGATATGGTGAACAATTACGTATCTCAGGAAGAATCAAAATCAACTATAATTAACGAAGCGTATGGTGATGACAGATACGAAATGAAATGTAAAATAGATTTCAACTATGCGTCTGACTTAAAATTTAACGGTCAAGAGATTGAAGATATTGGGTATGGTTTAGAATATACATTAAGTTTTAGAATCGATCAAGAACATCGTAGTTGGGGAATTAAATCTATTTCCGTTTATGACGTACAAGGACCTGAAGAATTAGATGTTGAAGTTGTTTTTTATCCTGAAGGTAGTGAAGATCCTAAAGAAGAATATATTACAATTAAGGTTGATTGGGATTCTACAAATTACGAAAGAGAACAATCAAGTGGTTCCGTTGGTATCGACCAAGATGTTGAAATGGAATTAGTTAATGATTCTGAAGGTAATATAGTTGTAAAAGAAATAGGTGTAACTACCCTTTCTATTTAGTATTTAACTTTGTAAAAATATAAACCGAAACCCGGATTTATTTTGGATTGTCCTTTAGACATTCCCATCAAGATATCTTTCATTTTACTGAACTCTATTTTGTGAGGTTCTGTACCGCCTTTGACATATCTATAAAAAATCATGTCTCCGTTACTTTTCTTGACTATACTTTTGAAGTTTAAGTTATTTCTACCTGTAATAAGAGTATCTCCTACTATGGAGTAGTATCTTGTTGTATTATTTGTAATAATTTTAAAAATGTTTTGTCTTGGTTTACCGTTCTTACCTCTCTTATCTAAACTTTTTGATATTTCTGCCGATAGTGGTTTTGTGTATTTTAGAACTGCCGACTCATTAAGTCCTTTTAATTTTTTATCGTGTAGTTTGTATCTATTAGGGTTTGCCATAATCTCTGCCTTTGAGAATAATCGTTTCTTACGAGTTCTCGCAAGTGTACGACTACCTTCACCAACTTCGTCCTCTTCATTTTCCTGAGACATAACGTACTCATCTTTTTCTGGTGATGCGTCACTTACGTGGACATACTTCAGATCTTCAAATAATCCTTGAGTTAAATTTTTAAGTTGTGTTTCTGTAATAGTTACGTTCATATTAATAAATATCTACTATTTTTGTTTATGACGTTTGTTCTTTCTAAATAAAGTAAATGTAAACCCGACGGTTAATCCACCATAAGTGGTTGCTAATAAATCTCTACCGTCAAATCGATTTCCCGTTTGATTGTGATCGACCAACTCTTTTAAAGTACCAACTAACACGGCGGAACCTAATGAGTATATAAGTGCTTTATTTTTGTTATCAGTCTTCCTATACACATATTCGTATGTTATTGTTGATACAACTACACCTGCACCATAATGGTAATGTTTATCCTTCTCTTTCCACATTTGACCAAACATCATAAATGGTAACATACTCATGAGTATACATAATACAGTTCGACTAAACATACCTACTGATTTCGTTTAACCCTTACAGGTCCACGACTATTTCTTTGCGGAGATACTCGGGTAGGTGTTACATTATTGTTTGACCGTGTATTTGTGTTGGGTCTACTATTGTTTCTAATAACAGGTCTTGTGTTATTATTATTCCTGTTATTATTGTTAAGTTCTGGTCTACTATAACCTCTTGGTTTTATATTATTATTCGATGGGTTGTTTATAATTCTAATGTTAGGGTTATTTCTCCTAAGTTTAATTATTTCCTTATTAATAACCACATCATTATTATTCTTAATGGTTCTCGGTTTGTTTGTATTAACCCTCCTATTAGTAATCACTTCATTACTAATTGAACCTCTTCGTCCATTGATGTATGATACATTGTTTCTACCTCGTCTTCCGTACCAATTATTTTGACCATAATAGTTATTCCATCCATTACCATAATAGTTATTCCAACCATTACCGTAGTATCCGTTGTATCCCCATCCATGGTTATTCCAACCATAATGTATATTATATCCCCATCTATCGTATCCGAATGGTGACCATCTATGTGGTGAACCCCAAGAATTCCAACCAGTATAACCCCATACCCAGTCATTCCACATTTGATCCCTATTCCAATAAGAAGTACCCCACATATTAAAACCATATGGGTTGTAAAAGTTATTTCTATAACCTAACACCCTGTTGTTCCAATCAAATGATCGGGGTTGACTTAGTGCGTACTGTGCGTAATTATATCTGAATGTAAAATCTGTTCTAAGTAATCTATCAAACTGACCTTGTGATTTAATCACCGTAACCTCTATCTCATTTCCATTTGAATCGTAAATTGGGTCGTGGTTTAATGTTGATACTTTTAATGTTGAACAACTTGTCGTTAGTAGTACAACCAATAATATTAGTAAGTTTCTCATATATTATAAATATATTAGAAAACCTTTACATTTTAAATACTTATTAGTACATTAACACATAAAACAAATTTATTATGAAAACACTTTTAATTATTTTAGTAGTATTGGCGTTGATTGCGGCAGTATATGTTTACCTAATTAAAAAGGGTAAAATTAAAGATGACGACCATGACTTCATACCTGACGTTGTAGAGGATAAGGTTTCTGACATTAAAGAAACCGTTGATAGGACAAAAAAAGAGGTTAAGCGTAGATCAAAACGTATTAAAGAAGAAATTGACGACGTTGCTGAGGCGGCAAAGAACTTAACCAACCAAAGTGGTGATGTTATTGACGCTATTAAGGGTACAAGTAGGAAAGGAAGAAAACCCAAGAAGAAAAAGTAAAATACTCAATTTTACAAACATATAAGGACCCATTCGGGTCCTTTTTTGTTATCTAAGCTATTTATTATTATAACAATATTTTTGTTATATAATAATTGATTAAAATTGAGATGTTTTGAAGAAAATTATAATTTTACTATGTTTAATTGGTACAGTAACCAATGCACAGGCACAGTTTTTTAAGAATGTGTATAAAGATTTTATTAAATACGGTACGGTGTATGCTGCTGGAGATATCTCCAACTCAGTGGAAGCGGCTGAACCGAGATTTGTTTTAAGGACTAACCAAGACGGTAGTATCTACTCGATACCCGAAATTGAGGATGTCACACCTAAATTTCCCTTTGATTATAGATACAGTATTGGGATAAGAAAATTAGCAAGATTCAACTACGAAAGAAAACCTAAGAATTTTTATGATGGTAATGAGAGTCAATTGGTGTATTCTGCACCTACATCCGCAATACAGGGATTAGAATACCAAATACATTTTGAAAATGAAAGATGGATGGGTAGAATGTTTAAGAATCATAGGTTCTTTGTTAAACACACAGGTAAGTATCATATTGCAAAGGTTGAGAGTCGAGAAGTTGCTAAAATTAATCTTAATTACAAATCTGCGGAGGTAAGAGGTCGACTACCAATAGGTAAGAAGTTCTCATTATCTGCGGGTATTGTTGGTAGAGGTCATGAAAGGGCTTATGGTTACAATCCTTTTGAAATTTGGTTAAACGAACAGGCATTAGATGATCAAGGTAATGAGTACTATGTTAATCCATGGTATACATTAGGTTATGACTATGGGTATTCCGACCATTTCACTACAACAACAACAGATGGTGACACCACTCAAGATTGGATATGGAGAGATGGTGACGGTAATCAAGTTGCAGATTCGGATTTAGAATTCAGGGAAGATATATTCCCATCACTTATTAATAGATATAATGGTACCATGTGGGATGCTCTTGATCCATTCATAGAAATTGCACCAATCGTTGGTTTTGACTTTTACCACTATAAGAACGACTTTTGGTTACACGCATTTGGTAATGTTATATTACCGTACCACAGATATGTTAAAGGATCTGAAGAGTTTTCTTACTTAAATAGAAATAATTGGGGTAAAGGTGGATTAAGAGAGGGTTCTGAATTAGAACAATGGTCTGACTATTCATTCGGAGCTTCATTAGGTTGGAAAGTTGGTAAAAATATTGGAGTATTTGCTGAAGGTGAATACATGAAGATGTGGGATAGTAGATTGTACCAGACCACATTTGGAATAAACTATACGTTTAAATAGGAAAAATAGATGGCGAAACAAATAGGTGAGGAAACTAAAATTACGTTAGACCTCAAAACAATAGGTGTGGTTTTATTCGGTCTTGCAACTGTAATTGGGATGTGGTTCTCACTACAGGCGGATATAGAGGAAGCAAAAGAACTTCCTGAACCTGAAATTCAGAGAATCGAGTTTCAAATGAAAGATGAAGCGGTACGAGATGCCATAATTAATACTGAAAAGGATGTTGAAGAAATAAAGGAACAGTTAAATAAAATTGATCAAAGACTTTACGAATTACAACAAAGATAAAAACATTTATAGATGAAAAAACTAATAATTCTTTCACTAACATTATTGTGTTTCTCCGTTTATGGTCAGGAGGTCATAAATGATGATAATTTTGAAAAAAAGATAAGTGCGAGATCTGCGTTTTCAGATGAAGGTAACTCAATAGTGGTGGTTGAGTTTTGGGCATCATTTAATAGTGATAATGAATTCAAAGAATTTAATAAACTTGACGGAGTTACATTCTATAGATGTGACATTGCTAAATCACCCTCATCTAAAAAGAAATACAACATTAAAACCATCCCAACTATCCTTATTTATAAGGACGGGATTGAAGAGGTTAAATTTAAAGCGGGTATTGGTTTCACACTTAGTGTCACCCTCGAAGAACTTCAAGAATCGATAAATAACATAATAGAAGAGAGTAAATTTTAAAACTAAATCCTCACAGAAATGTGGGGATTTTTTATATACCTACCATTCACCACACAGATACGTATGTTTTTTTTTTAATTTTAATGTCAAAGATTAGAACCGCAGGTATTTATTAATATATTTATTAACATACGTTCCAATACGTAAACTAAACAAAAACTATGGTAGAGACAATAGGAATTATATCAGTTGCTGTGATAACATCAATTGTAGGTCCAATACTTGTTGAAAAAGTAAAAGACAAACTAAGAAAAAAGAAACCTGTTGACCCTATCGTTGACGATCAACAACATTGTAGTGTGATTGCCGATGAGATTGAGGAGGTAAGAAAAATTTTAAATGCGGATAGGGCATGGATTCTTATGTATCACAATGGTGGTCATTTTCTAACTAATGAAAAATCAATGAAAAAGTTTTCGATGATGTTCGAAACATGTAAAGACGAAAAAGACGCAATATCACACACTTTCACGAACATACCAGTTTCACTATATCCACATTCAACCAGAGAATTACTCAATAATAAACATATCTACGTAAAAGATTTTAATGACCCTAAAATAGCAACCTACGGATTAAAAGGTTCTGCAATTGGTGGTGGTACAAGGTCATCGTACGTTCACTCACTTTTTGATATAAAAACAGAAAGTATGATGGGATCTTTTGGTGTGGATTATAAGAAGAAAAGAAATCTAACTAAATTACAACTCCAAGAATTAAATGAAAGGTCTCAGAGAATTGCTGGGTTTCTATCTATTTATTTAAATAATTAATAATATTATGAAGAAATACATTTTCACAGAATCTCAAGTAAAGAGAATAATGGACGGTGTTGTTGAAGAACAACTAATTACAGAACAAACGTCAGAATTAAACGCTAAGAAAGCAATACAATGTTTTTTAAATAAAACAGTAGGTTGTAAATTAGAAGTTGATGGACTACATGGTGACGCAACATCAGAAGCAATTGCAAAGTTCCAAAGATCAAAAAGTGGTTTAGATATGGATGGAGTGTGGGGTTATTCCACAGGTTCTTCTCTAAATGACAAAGAAAAGAAAATAATGAAAGATTGTAGATCCGAACACGGAGATATTATCGACAAGTTTTTAAATTGGTTAGGGTTATAGGTTTTTAGTTTTTAAATCAAATACTTCGGTAATCTGTTTAAAACATTTAAAATCATAACACTCAGTATAACCACCAAAAGTTTTAAGTTTAGGTCTGTAATTTTTTACGGACCTTTTCTTTTTTAAAGCATCATGTATTTCTTTTTCTATCTTCTCAGCCTTTGGTGTATCAATTCTACGTAATATACTTTCAACGACATAACCCTCATATCCGTGTGAGTTTGAGAACCTTCTCATAATGAACTTTTTAGTGGTGATCCCAATCTTTACAAATATTATCCCCGTCTTTACTTCTTTTATTAATATGAAGTAGAGTGACTTTGGTAACTTATCTAATTTTGTTTTTTTCTTTTTTGATGAAACATTTAATTTTTTTGAAACATAGTCCTTAGCCTTATCTAAGGTTGTGAATTCTTTTAAATCACGATATGGATTTGGTATATATTTTTTGTATCTTGCAATGAAGATTACCTTACCACTGTCAACCCTATATTTGGTTTTACCCCTTACAGTGACTTCGTGTATTTCATAATATCCCTTCTTTAGTATTAATTTTCCCATAATTTTTGGTAATATCCTTAATAATAACTATATTTGTAGTGATTTTAAAAGTATATTATGAATAATATGAAAAAATGCAGTGGTTGTAAAGAAGTTCTACCATTAGACAATTTTTACAAAAACAAACGAACAAATGATGGTCACAGTATCTATTGTGTCTCATGTACAAAAGAAAATTCACGAAAGTATCACCAAAGAAAAAAGAATAGATTACAGAAGGTACACAGTGATGAAGTAGTGAAGAATATGGTCATTAATAACCTTATCACTGAGAATGCTAATCCAAATGCAGAAATCTTAATGAAGTTGATAATGACTGAAAGACTTTTGGAAAATGCACTAACAGAACTTAGGTCTTTAAAATTATCTGTTTCTACAAATCAAATGGTTTCCAATAATAAGTAATTTCCCTATATTTATATAAGAAACACATCTTATATAATATGAAAATAGGAAAATTAATGTACGAAATGCTCCTTGATGAAGCTGTAAGTAAAGGAATACTAAATAGATTGAAGGCGAAGTGGCAAACTGAAAATCCAGAGATAACCGACGACGTTCTTGAACTAATCGCGAACCAGTTTTATGGTAAAGTAAAAGGTAGTAAACAAATACAAAAGAAAATTAAAGATTCAGGTGGAAAAGACTCCATTTTAGTCAAAGGTTTTCTTCTTCGTCATGATGGTAGTGATGGAAAAAAACCATTTAAACCAAATTCATTACTTGACCTAACGTCATATTCATGGGAACAAATTGTTGACCTATTTGATGAGTTTGATATTAACATTGGTAATATCATATCTCAGGAGGATTGGGTTGATAGTTTTTTAACTCAAACCGTATCAAAGGAAGAAAGATTACAAGCATCCAAAGATTTATGGAGTGGGGATGATGAGAAAGTTTACGATGATGGAGACGGTTTTAGGATATATGCGGTTAAAAATCAAAAACACTGTGTTGCGTTCGGTATTTATGAAAATTACTTAGCACAAAAGTTAAATGGTTTTAACTGGTGTATTACCACAACCAACGAAAGAAGTGGATACTATAACTCGTATCGAAACAATGGACTAACCTATTACTTTGTCATAAACGAAAAATTCCCGACCGACAACAAACATCATCTTTCTGTAATTATGCCGAAAGAAGGGTATGAGACTTATGAGTATACCGACCTAAAAAACTCAGGTGGTAATCAAACGGGACTTAGTTTAACCCACACAAACCAAGACAAATGTTTAACGTGTATACACCCACAATTAGAGGGGAATGAGGAGGCACTTGAAATTATTGGTACGAAAGTACCATATGACTCTCGAGCTGAGTTAAATCTTGGTGATGGTGAAGTTGACCCAATCTCAAGAATAGTTGAGAGGGAGGGTGATAGATTTGACTTTTCAAGAAGACCGAAAAGAGAAAAAAAGGCGTTTATCATGAGTGGTCAATATCTGTTACAACTCAGATCATTTAAATCGATGACCCCTGATTTGTTATCTCTATATATAAAAAATATAAGAACAGAGGACAGAGAACGAAATATTCAGGGTAATTGGCACGATAGATTTCAGTCAACTGAAATTTTTCAGTTTTTTGCATCAAACAAAGATTTAGCAGAAAAACTACGTATTAGGTTGTCAGGTTCTGAAGGTGATGGTCCTATAATGGTTGATGGTAGAGAGGTTACTTTTGGTGATATTAGAACTGAATTTATAAAAGGGAAATTTGAAACAAAATATGAGGCAGTAAATAACAGAACAACCTCAATAAAAATTTGTACGGATGAGAGATCAGATACTTTTGGACAATTAGGTATATGGGACGGTGAAGAAGGTGATTGGTTAACACATAAGGGTATTCAATATGGTCCTGATTATATGGACTTTGAGGATTCTGAGTGGCCATCAACTGGTTTTTTCCCATCTCAAGATTATAAACTTGATCAAGAGGACGAACCCGAACAAAATGATGAACCTGAACAAAATGATGAACCTTCGGTAGATTTAGATACCGATCAAGTTGATGATAACGAGGGAGGGGATATTGAAGATATAAATGAACAGGTCGATTATAACAAGATGTTTTTTGTAAAATGTTATAGTAGATCAAATAGTGGTAGTGCACGAGACAACTTTTATACAATTCATAGTACACTTAATGTTGCAAATACACCATATGTTACAATTATGTCACACGATGTATGGGAGAATAAGGTAAAACCTATTTTTAGAACAACAGCAGAAGCTGTGGATACTGAAGAGTACGAAGATGACCTTTCAACACAATTTAAAGGTAAATTGAATTAATTATTTGGGAGGTCATAGTACCTCCCTTTTTTTTCCAAACCTATTGACGTTTAGTATTTTTTTACTTACATTGTATATACTATAATATGACAAAAATAATAAATCTTTTCGGTGGGCCAGGAATAGGTAAATCTTCAATATCTGCGGGTTTAACGTATGAATTAAAGAAAAACCATGTTAGTTGTGATAACCCATATGAATTCCCAAAACTACTGGCGTGGGATGAGAACCACTCAGCAATAAGAGATCAACTCTTCGTGTTGGCTAACCAACACAGGGGGATTGTAAAATCATATGGTAAGGTAGATTACATAATATTAGATTCCCCAATCATTCTATCCCTAACATATAAGAATTATTATAAAACGGATCAGTATCCTGCAACTCTTTATGGTGAAACATTTGATAAGTTGTTATTAGAGATTCACAATCAGTATGATAATGTTAATATAGTACTCGAAAGGGGTGAGGGTGTTCACAATAACAATGAGAGATACCAAGATCTAAAACAATCAATAGAGTTGGATAAAGTTATTGAGGAGACATTAAAATTACACGAATTACCATACCACAAAATAAAAGTGGATGATGACACACTAACCAATATTTTAAATTTAATATAATGTATCAAAGAATAATCAAACTAACTATTGTTTGTCTCTTTATTGCGACACAATCGGTTTTCGGTCAAGTAAAAACCTATAAGGGTGAATTATATACTGTAATTTACTCCGAAGATTATGAACAACCTTTGGAAGTGACTTATGTTGTTATGTGCTCAACAGGTGATATAAGTAGAAAAGGTATGAATTTTTGGAAACCTGACGGTTGGAAAACATCAGACAATGATGACTATAAGTCAAACATCTACGATAAAGGTCATATGGCACCTGCCGCGGCGTTTAATTGTTATGATAAACAAACACTAAATGAGACATTTAATTACCTCAATTGTGCACTACAACACGAGTCGTTAAATAGAGGTCCGTGGAAAGAACTTGAGAGGTTCGAACGAGATTTGTCTAAGGTATTTGAAAAAGTAAAAGTGAATGTAACAATACATTTTAATAATGAACCTGAATACGTTGAGGGTGGTGCACTGATACCAAGTGGATTCACAAAAGTTATATGGGCAGGAAAAAATGAGTGGACATTCTATTTTGATAATATAAATTTAAAAGGTAGGGATTGGAGTGATTTCCAAATACCAAATAAAAGACCATTATCCGATTAACACTTAATGAGATACCCATCAAATAAACGTAAAGGTGAGTACATTAACAATGAACTCTATTTAGTACATGCGAGGTATCAACAAGACAGAGTTAAAGATCCAATATTAATAAAGGAATGGTTAGGTGTGGATTATGTTTTTAAATCACATAGAGACCACACCTACATTTTTTGTGAATTGATTGAGGAGGTAGAATATGAAACGATTAGGTAACGTTTATCTTTCTAACTTTCTTTAATGGTTTAACTGAATTATATATTGTTTTATAATTCTCCATAATGTTTTTAAATATTGCCGCTAATTCATAGTTTTCCACTTCTTCATTCTTCTTCCACAGAATTGTTATGAACGCCAATAATTCATTTTCACCGATACTAATGTTTTTGGTGATACTGTTTCTCACTAACTTAAGTGTTAGGTATGAAACACCTCTACGTTTATCCTCACTAAGTTTAAAGTACTTCTCAACATCTATTTGTGTTAGAACTGAGGTATTTGTCTTATCTATGAGTTTATTCCATGAGGTGTGATTAAAATCCGCTTCTCTCTTTGCCATAGTGTTTTCGTTTTATAATAAATATCGCGAATATCTTATTTACCCCATTTTCCTTCAACAACTATTTGACAAATTATACCATAAACTGACAAATCTTGGTATGTGTCTTTAACAGACTCACCTACATTATCCTTGTTACCTAACACAACAAGTTGTTTAAGTCTTTGGATTTTATCGTTCATTCTAAACCACAGACCCATTTGAGACATTTTTCGATCTTCAGTTTTTTCTAATGTAGTACCTAATGAAATATTATCAGGACCGTAGTTTGATTGTTTTAGACAAAACAATTCATATTGTTCTTGCATTACTTCCTTAAACATTTTTGTTGTTTCAGGATAATTTGTCTCAACTTCGGTTACTACGTTTTTTATGTTCGTCATGTTTTTTAATCTATTTAATGTTTAATTAAAATATACATAATATATTTCAGATTGTCAAATATTTATAGTTTAGGAAAAGATACATAAAGAAAGGTATATTTATTATAAAACAAAAGATCATGGCATCAAAGAAATCAAAAAATCAGAAACCTAAATCATCTGATAAACCAAAGAATCAACAACTAATACAAATGTTGTCATTTAGAATTGTTCCAGCATATTTCAAAGAAATTGAAAAAGTTGCGGATAAGAAAAGTATGACAGTATCAAAATTGATTCGTTCTTACATTAAAGACGGAATGCACAATGATGAGGATTTCAGAAAAGATGACAAAGGATTCAATATTGGATAGATTTATTTATTAAATCTACTAAATGAATTAGGACTAATAATATTAGTAGTAACTCCTCCAATAAAATGGGGGAGTTCTTTTTTATCAGTATAACTCATTGCCGACTTTAAATACGACGTAAAATTATCAACCCACCCTTGGAGTGTATATTCAACCTTATGTTGTCTAACTACACCTTCAGAGGTTTTTAAATCACCCTTACCCAGTGTCAACTGTACTTCTTTGGTACTCATACCCCTAAAAACTTTATATAATGGGATATCCACGTCAAACATTTCTTTAGTCTTATCGGTGTATTGATCTACAGTACCGTGGGAAGGTGATGTTGTTTCACCACAACTTTCAAGTGCCTTATTAAAGATAGATCCTAACATTATATAGTCTGCACCAAGAGCCAAACCTTTAATAACGTCAGAATAATTCTTAAAACCACCATCAGCAACTATTTTAGTTTTGATGTGTGTGTTACGAGTTCTTATTTTGTTACATTCGTATATGAGTGATGCCATTGGATAACCAACACCCGTTTGTACAGTTGTTAGACACCCCCCACCATTTCCAATACCAATTCTAATGTAATCAACACCAACTAAACAGTAGTCATAAAAAGTGGTTGGGTTTGCAACATTACCAACCATTAAAACTAAATTATCACCATATTTAATCTTTGCCGTTTTAGCTGAATTTTTAAGATCACCCATATGTCCATTTGCAATATCAATAAGTGCAAAAACTTGGTGACCATCAGGAATATCTATTGTGTTATCTAAAAATATTCGATCAAAGTCGTTTAGACTGTAAGATAAAAAATCTTCATAACTGACATGGTCAGTATTTGGGTTCTTAATGCGGGGAAATACCACCGTTATACCTAAATCACTGAAGTAATGATGGTTTTTCCTATCAACAACGGTATCCATAGGTGCCGTCATTAGAGGAAGTTTTCTATTCCACACACCCTGTTCAAGGAATTGCATATAATATGGTTCTACCTGTGATCTCGATCGTATTGATGTTATCGTCGCAGGTTGGATTAAGATGTCGTTAAAGTCGTATAACATGTTTTATTCTTTAATTAACTTTTTTGATAGTTCTTTACCTTTCTCAGTTAGAAAGAAAGTTTCTTTTGTTTGTTCATCTTCATAAGACCCCATTATCCCCTCTTCTTTTAATGAGTACATAATTGAACCTGTGATTATTTTTTCTAAGATGACTTGGAACTCATCCTCAGTCCAAAAAACAAGATTTTCTAAGGTTGGGTCTTCAATATATTTTTCGGTTACTAATTCGGTAAATAATTTTATTGCGTACTCCTGACTTATTTCGTAGTCACTGAAGAAAAAAGACTCTTCAAGACCCATAATAATCATGTTTACATGATGATTTACTATTTTTGGTGGATTCATAATTTACCTATTGTTATACTTAAATGTAAACAAAATTTCTTTTAAAATCAACCCCCAACAACACTTTAACTTTTACAATAATTTTGTTATATTCTTTGTGTAGTTAAAATGTAATTATGGAAAAAAATGGAAAAATATTTATTCAGATCGCGTCTTATCGTGACCCTGAATTGTTAAACACATTAAAAGATTGTATTGAGAATTCGGACAATCCAAAAAACTTGGTGTTTGGAATATGTTGGCAACATTCAAAAGAAGATGAATGGGATAATTTAGATGAGTATATTGACGATCCACGATTTAAAATTGTTGATGTCGATTATAAAGATTCCAAAGGCGCATGTTGGGCAAGAAATTCATTACAACAACAGTATGATGGAGAACAATACACATTTCAGTTAGATAGTCATCACCGTTTTATTAAAGGGTGGGATACTGAATTAATTAATATGTTAGAAGGTTTGATTGAGAAGGGACATAAGAAACCTTTGTTGACTTCTTATATATCATCTTATAATCCTGAAACATATCCCGAAGGTAAAGTGGAGGTTCCATGGTTAATGAACTTTGATAGGTTTATCCCTGAAGGTGCTGTGTTCTTTTTACCAGCAACTATACCAGGTTGGAAAGATATGACAGAACCTATACCCGCAAGATTTTATTCCGCACACTTCGCATTTAGTTTAGGGAGTTTTGCTGTGGAAGTCCCTCACGATCCTGAATATTATTTTCATGGTGAAGAAATAAGTATTGCGGTTAGGGCTTACACTCACGGTTATGATCTATTTCATCCACATAAAATAATTGCTTGGCATGAATACACTCGTAAAGGAAGGACCAAACAATGGGATGACGACAAAACATGGGGTAATAAGAATTCAAACTCACATTTACGAAATAGGAAGTTATTTGAAATGGATGGTTTAGAAAAAGATATTGATTTTGGAATATATGATTTCGGTACTGAAAGAACTTTAGAAGATTACGAAAGATACGCAGGAATTTCATTTAAAAAACGAGCGGTTCAACAATACACACTTGATAGTAAATTTGCACCAAACCCACCTTTATTTGGTGAAGAGTTTGATGATTCATTTTTAATGATATTTAAACATTGTATAGACATTCATAAACCAACATTCGATAAAGATATGGATTATGATTTTTGGGCGGTAATTTTTGAAGATGAAGATGGTAAACCACTCAACCGTAAAGATATGAGTGTAAGTGAAATAAATGGATTTTTAACTACTCCCGATGATTGGGTAAAAATATGGAGAGAATTCGATACTGAGAAAAAACCTCATAAATGGGTCGTTTGGCCACACTCAAAGACAAAAGAGTGGTTAGATAAAATAGAAGGAAATTTATAATGAAGAAAGCACTATTAGGAGTTGCAAACAACTTAAGAAGTAACTTGCAAAAAGTAACATTATGGTCAAACAGTTTTAAAAATGTAACCGATGGTGAAGTAATATTATTACTTGCCAATGGAACTGAAGATGATCTTTTAGTGTGTAAGGATTTAGGAATTACATCACACTTGGTAACAATTGAGGATGAATGGTATTTTAACCATAAGAGATTAGAACACACATTAAACTTCTTAAAGACAACCGATGTTGAGTTATTTATGATTACGGATGTTTTTGATGTTGTATTCCAAGGAGATCCTTTTGAATTAATGGATTTAGATAATTACGATGTATTTGCTGGAGGTGAAGGTGTTGATATTAACCAAGAACCATGGAATATGGATAATATTGGTAAAATATTTCCTCAGTACCGTGATGGTTGTGTGGGTGTTGAGATTACTAATTCAGGAATTATTGGGGGTAAGAGACAACCATTACTTAAGACTTATGAGAGAATGTTTGAGTTATGTGAAGAGGGGTCTAATGATCACAACATAAAAGATCAAGCAGCATTTAATGTTATGATTTCACGTAATGAGATTCCTCGTTTTAAAAGATTTAACCTTGATGAAGGTTGGGCAATGCATTGTGCAGTCTCAGGACCAACAGAATTCTTTGTTAAGTGGGGTTTTAATAATAATTTGAAGTACGGAGTACCACAAATGTTAAACGATGTTATTTGTACCTCTGAAGGGATACCATTTAGGGTTGGTCACCAATTCAATCGTGTACCAGAGTGGCACGACATAATTAATAAAAAATATAATATAGTTTTTGAAAAAGATGTCCACAGATAAATTAAATAATACCGCAGTCGTAATATGTTCATACCACAGAACCTTTGAAGGTGATGGTAACAAAACAATACGTTCATTCTATAATCAGAATTTCCCAAACTTCTACCTTTTATTTGATGACCACCATGGTCGTACGGAAGACTATGTTTCTGAACAATATGGTGGACCTAATGTATGTCTATACAATGACCAAGATTTTGAAAAATATGGTTTTAATAAAGAGATAAGTACGTTCCACTTTTGGGGATCACATCAAAATCCGAAATACTTTTATGCTCATTTCAGGATGTTAACCTTTTACTTAAAAAATCCAAACTATGAATATTATTGGTTTTTTGATGATGATGTTCAATTTGAAGGTGATTTAAAACAATTCTTATCTAATTACTCAGACGTTGATGATGACTTTTTGGTTATCCAAGCATTTAAAAAGGATGAGTATCGTGAGTTCCCCAACATTTCGGTTATTAATTCACGAATGGAAGGTTCGAGAGGTCATTGGTTAGGTCATTGTCCAGGACCTGGTGACAATTTTAAGAGTAACGAAAAACACATTGGTTCATTCTTTCCAATTGTAAGGTTCTCAAAAGAATCTATGGAACATCTACTTCAATTACATAAAGAAGGTTACTATGGTTATTCGGAAGGTTTCGTACCCACATCATTAGCGTCAGACGGTTTCAAGGTATCATCTATGATGGACGAATTTAATAACTATTATTTAGAGAATAACGATTGTGTTATAAAACACAAGGGAAGTAAATTTACATGGGAATGGCTATAATAAAAAAACCTGTCATAGTAATGGCATTATACGATATTGGAAGAGATAATTGGGATAATTTTAATCTTTCATATAACACATATTTGTGGTGGATGAAAAACACATTATCATTAGATGCTGATTTTGTAATTTACACTGAAGATAAATTTGTTGAAGAAATAACAAAGAATCGTAAGGAGTTCGACCCTAATCTAACAAGGACTATAATTATTAATGAACCACTTGAAGAGTTGACCGCATATAAACGACACAACTCAAGATTAGAAACCTTAATGTATTCTGATGAGTTTAAAGAAAAGGTTCATCATCAAGTACCTGAAATGACAAAACCATTATACAACATCATTATGTTTAATAAAATGGACTTCATTAAGGATTCCAAAGATAAGAATTACTTTGATGGTGATATGTTTATTTGGGCCGATGCGGGTGGTTTAAGAGAATCAATAGATAATTATGTTGGTAAAAAGTGGCCCGATTTAGATAAAATTAATGGTTTAGATAACACAAAGGTCACATTCTTTAGTCATAGTCATGACTTTGACATTGATGACCCTGAGTTCCATTCAATGTCACAAATAAGACATATACAGGGAACTGCATTCTTTGTACCTAAATATTGTGTAGATGACTTGTATATTGAATTTAATAGAAGTGTGGAAGATTCAATAAGTAATGGGTTTATCGGAAGTGATGAAAAGGTTTTTGATTTAACATACGTAAGAAATAAAGAGAGGTATCATTTTGTTAAATGTACTTGGAGAGAATATTATGGAATTTTTGAATAATGAATATTAAAGTTTTAACAACGACATGGTCTCACGAAGCAACTTCAAATATTGAAGAGACCACACTGTACAAATCATTTAAGAAGTTTAACCCACATAGGGACATTGTACATCATCACTTTAACCGAGGTCATTTTTGGAAAGAAGAAAGTGAATTTGCGAATAAATTTGGTAGAGAGAGTGAATATTTACTTTACAAGATTTTTCTTTGGAGGGATATTGTGAGGGAAGTTGACTCAGATTATATTATTTTTTGTGATGCAAATGACGTGGTATGTTTAGGTGATGTGGGAGAATTGGTAGGACAATACGATTTGGATAATTTCGTAATTGTGGGTCATGAAAAGAATCAGTGGCCAACCATGGAAGCAAAATCAACGTGGCCCGATTATAACGACTATAACATATACGACACACAACATCGTAAGTTTTTAAATTCAGGTATGATACTTGCAAGTAAAGAAAAATACGTTGAACTTTTAGATAGTATGGTTGACAATGTTATGTCAAAAGGTATTAAAACATTTAATAATGATCAAGGGGTATTCACTTACTATTATAACACATCGGTAGAACCCAAAATTAAACTTGATTATTCAAACACTTTTGTTGTAAATACATTTTCAAGATCACATGACGAATATGAATTAATTGGTGGAAGATTAAAATCAAAGAAAAACGGAACATCACCATTGTTTGTTCATGATAACGGTTGGAATCACGGAAGTCCGAGATATTTAAATCACTTTGAACTAAAGAGGTTATTTGTTGATAGTTACCCAAGATTAAAAGACATATCTAAGGAACAAGTTATAACGAGTACCCACAAAGAGTATTTAATTCGTTTAAAGGAAGAATTTAACTTTGACCCTTCTGTAATTTACGACGTAGGTGCGTGTGTTAATCATTGGAATACATTATCTAAAGAGGTTTGGCCAAACGCATCATACTACTTATTTGAAGGGATGGAAGAATCAGAAGATATATTCTTAGAGGGAAATGACCAATATGAGATAGGTGTGTTTAGTGATCAAGACAATAAAGAGGTGACTTTTTATAAAAATGTCACATATCCTGGTGGTAATTCTTACTATATGGAAAACCCCGAACAGAGTAGTATGGCGGACGTATTGTTTAATAACCCATCTAATCAATTTAAGAGACTTACAAAGACTTTAGATACTGTTAGGGGTAAACGAGGGTTTCCATACCCACAACTACTTAAAATTGATGTACAGGGGTGTGAGATCGATATCTTAAGGGGTTCGACAGACATTTTACAACACGTAGAACATTTAATTGTTGAGTTACAACATGTAGAATATAATTTAGGTGCACAGTTAGCACATGAGAGTATACCAATTATTGAATCTTTAGGTTTTGAATTAGTCACACCTAAATTTTCATTATCAAGTCACGCAGATGCTGATTATCATTTTAAACGTAAACATTAATGGGATTACCAAACATTGCACTTCACCAACATCACAACGCAACATTAGCGGTTGAGAAAGACGGTGATATCGTAGAGATTATAGAATTTGAGAGATTCATAAATTTAAAAAACGCAAGTCATGAATTCTTCCAACCAATACATTGTAAGGATTATATTCTACAACATATCTACGATTACTTAAAAAGCACACATGGGTTTACGGAATATGATAATTTTATAATTGGTCAGGGGTGGCAAGAGGTACCTCAAAGATATAAGGATATTTTTCCATCAAATAATTACATTGTAGATGAGAGACATCACCCATCACACGCATCAAGTAGTCTTTATCAATCACCACATAATGAAGCATTAATTATTTCTTTTGACGGTGGTTCTAATGACGGTTTTTTTAATTTCTTTCATGGGATTAAGGGACAAGAATTAGAGTTAGTTAAAAACTACTCAATAGACTTAGGTAGTCATTACCATTTAATCGGTTTGTTTTGTGAAGACATAAAACATTATGAACAACTTACGGCCGCAGGGAAAGTATTGGGTTTACAATCATATGGTAACGTTAGAGAAGAGTGGATACAACCACTAACTAAATTCTTTAGATCTAATATACCATATTTTAGTAATTTAGAACAGAAGAAAATAAACTTATCAAATGAGATGGGTATTCCTTTTGATGAACAAAACAAATTAAAAGGTCAAGATCAGTATGACTTTGCTCGAACGGCTCAAGAAGTATTTGAAACAATATTCTTTGAGTCTTCTGACTCTGTTATTCGAGAATATAACCTACCAATCATACTTACTGGTGGTTGTGCTTTAAATATAGTTTTAAATACTAAGGTTAAAAATCGTTATCCCGACTTAGAGGTCTTTGTTGCCCCTAATTCAAGTGATAGTGGATTACCTATTGGTTTGTTATGTAACTTAATTAAACCAACTGAAGTGATTGATGTAACATATAAAGGTGTTGATGCTTTAGATAAGTTCTTACTAATGGAGTATGTTAATGAACGTAATGGTAGGAAAGTTGAGATTGAAGCAATTGTACAAGATTTAGTTAATCAAAGAATTTTAGGACTAATTCAGGGTAAATCGGAACACGGTCCAAGAGCGTTAGGTAATAGAAGTATTCTATGTTCACCCATACCATTAAACATGAAAGACACTTTAAATCATAAGGTTAAACATAGAGAGTGGTTTAGACCATTTGCACCAATTGTGAGGTTAGAGGATGTTTCAGAATATTTTGAATGGGAAGGTGAGAGTAGATGGATGAATTTTTGTCCCAAAGTAAAAAGAGAGTGGAGAGATCGTTTACCAGCAATAACACATGTTGATGGTACAGGACGAGTACAAACTGTAACTAAAGAACAAAATCCTTTAGTGTATGATATAATAACACTTTTTAAAGAAAAAACAGGTGTTGGTGTTTTAGTAAATACATCATTTAATGTAGATAGAAAACCAATAACATCCTCTTACAAGGACGCATTTAAAGTCTTTGATGAAACCCAACTCGACCGATTATACTTAGACGGTTACTACTTCGTAAAATAAAAAAATCCCTCTATTTCGAGGGATTATCTTTTTGGTTAGGTACTTTCACACCTTTCTTAAGTTCATCTTTAGCCGCGTTGTGACTTCTAATTGCTTGTTTGTGTTTGTCTTGGATTTTTTTCTTTTCCTCATCAGACATTCCAAATATTCCCATAATTTCTTATTTTTTATTAATATAAGACTTATATTAACTAAAGTAAAGTCTTGGTTTTATTATTAATTAATTCACGGTTTAAAACTTTAAAACATTCGTTAAAACCATCAATTTCTATTTCATCTCTTGTTTGACGAGTTTCTTGTTCGGGAAATGATCCTCGACCATCACTTAACGAGATTGTATATACCCATTGGTAAGGTCCTAATCTTTCAACATTTAAAAACACACTTTCTTTATCGAAAAAAAAGAACAATCTTTTTGTGTCGAATACGTCTAATGTACTCACCCCGATAACCCCCACATAGGGAAACATAACCTCAACAAACCTTTTATAGGAGTGTGGGTAATTATTTTTTATTTTCTTCCACTGAATCATACCGTAATATAAGAATAATTAAAATTATTGTATATTTATTAGTATGATTATTAAGATTAGTAAGTCTCAATTAATAAATATACTCAACGAAGAAGAAAACATTTTATCTCCCGAAGATAAATTCTCTTTATTGGATGCCGGACTTAGGTCATTAGCATCGAATAGTGATGATCCTGCGATTGCTGCACTTGGTGATATGATCATCAGTAGTCAATTAGGAAAAGGAGATGTAAATGACGATGACTATATGGATACGGTTGGAGATCTATTACCTTTAGACCCTGGTTTTAGGGTATCAAGTGGATTTGGTCCAAGAAACATAGGTGGTGGAGCATCAAAAAATCATAAAGGTATTGATTTAGCAGTACCATCAGGGACTCCCGCTTACGCAGTTGCAAATGGTGTCGTAAAATCGTCAAAAAATGCTGGTCGTAGTTGTGGTGGTTTTATTAAAATAAAACACAAAGGTTATACAACAAAGTATTGTCATATGACTGTTTTCGATATAGTAAAAAAAGGTGATCAAGTAAAAAAGGGACAACTCATCGGTAAAACAGGTGGTATTAAAGGTAGTCAATTCGCGGGTAACTCACAAGGTCCACATTTACATTACGAAGTATTAAAAGGAGGAACTCACGTCGATCCGGCAAGAGTACATAGAGGACTCGCATAGTTTTTTATAGATATCAACATAATTATATGATATTCACAATTATATAATATGGAGATTATTGAAACTTATTTTGACGAAGACGAACATATCTTAGAGGTTAGGTATAGTACCAACCCCGAAACTGATTACTTTAGATCAGTAAAATTAACAAAGAACGATATAAAGTATCACTCACCAATAATCATTGATGATGATGAGATAACTGAACTTGAGGATGATTCACTGATTGAAATCCTTGAAAGTTATTTCTATCAAAATGAAATGGGTGAAGAAGAACTTTTGTAGTATTTATTAGTATGAGTTTTTTAGAAAGACATAAACAAGAAAAGTTAGTCACATTCGTAAAGTTTGTGAAAGACAAGTTAGAACTAAAGAAAATACCAACCATTAAACTTTTAAATGGTAGAGGTGATCTAAAAACGACTGCACTTTACAATTACTCTAATCCTGAAAAAGTGATTAAAGTAAATGCAAAGAATAGACACATCGTTGATGTTATGAGAAGTGTTGCACATGAAATGGTTCATCACAAACAATTTGAAGATGGGAGATTAGATGGTCCTACACCACCTGATATTGGTGGTGACATTGAAGATGAAGCAAATTCTTTAGCTGGTCAATTCATAAAAATCTTTGCACAGGAAGACAATACAATCTATGACGAATGAAAGATCGATTAGCGCTGATATTAGTTTTGGGTATTTTAATATTACTAACTCTTATCGTTGTTGGTGATTTTGTCGTGTCATTAAAAGAAAGTAGACCCGTTGATGAATCGGTCATTCATTTATTACAAATCACAATTACAGGTCTTATTGGTATTATTGGTACCTACATTGGTATGAAAAAGAACAAATAAAGGGTTGATAAATCAACTATTTTTTTTTACAATAAACTATGGGAGGAAAAAAGGTAGTGGAAAAGAATTTCAGACATTTAGTTGTTATTGGGCATCCTGATAAAAAGTCATTTTGTTATAATGGTATATTCAAAACCATTACGAGACAACTAACTAAACACAAAGAAACATTTGAGGTTATAGATTTGTACGATGATAAACTTCATCGTGACAGAACAGAATTAATCAAAGAATATAAAAAATTAGTTACTTGGTCAACTCATATGTATTTTGTCTCCCCTGTTTGGTGGTTTAGAATGACACCAAAAATGGAAACATTCTTTGATGAGGTATTCACACCAGGTTTCGCGTATAAATTTGTTCCCTTGTTTGGTAAGTATGCCTACCCAAAACCATTTTTGAGTGATAAGAAAGTTAGAACATATATTACACATGGTGCACCAATGTTACCTGTAGTCACCTTATATCTTAACTCAGTCAAGTTACGATTGGTTATGGGTGTTTATACTTTTATTTTTGGTTGGAACTTAAATCGATGGAGAAAAACTAAACAATTTTGGTCAGTACCATTTGTGGATAAACACAAACGGAAAAAGTACCTACAAACCGTAGAAAAAGATATCAAGAGAGATCTTAATTAGTTTTTTTCCAAGAACTCACTTAAACTTTTAAAAACCCTAAGACTTAACTCCTTATGTTCCTTGTCGAATCTATATTTATTTTCATGTACTTTACATGAGTGTATTGCAGTTGCGTGATCTCGACCTATAAACCTACCGGTCTCTTTATAAGTGTATCCAAATCGATATCTCATTATGTGACAGAACAATTGTCTCGAGTCAACAAAATTAGTAAACCTTTTCTTTGATAGAATATCACTCACAGTGACGTTAGGTGATGCATCCGCGACAATTTTAAGTATGTCCATTGGGGTTAAAATATTTTTCTTCTTGATAAGTGGTCTGACTTTAGGGTCTAAACCTGGATAAACATAAGGACTTGTTTTCATATTAAAATCTATGTAAAGTTATTTCTAAGTGAGATTCAATTGCTTTATCGTATTGGTTACCACCAATCAATATATTAGTGTAAAAGACTTGTGAGGTCAATTTAAGGACGTTTGATGGCATTGCACCATATGTGTCTATATCAAAGGTATATCGTGTCTTCTGACCCATGTAATCAGTCTCTATTACTGTTTGTTCGGTACAATAAGTACAAGGAAAATTTATCATCATACTCTCACTACCTACACCGTCACTAATTATCAAATTGTAGTAGTCAAATTCCCACTCAGTTGTTGACTCATCAAATCTACGATTTATAATGACATTCTCGTAGTCTTGACTTAAAATTAAATTACCTTGATTATCAATTGATTCAACGTAAAAATTACTTACGGTTGCTTTAGTTTCATCTAAGACAGTCACATCACTCCCATAATTAACTTCTGTTATTACAACATCAATATCAACTACACTCCATCTACCGTTTAGGTTAAGTTGTGGGTTACTAATGTCATCATACTTCTCACATCCGAATAATCCGAATATTAGAAAAAATACTAAATAAAATACTTTTTTCATCTTTTTTTGTTTTTACGGGTTTCTATTTTTCCATAGTATGGTTTCTTAGGACCATACTTGTTTTGTTTTGTGTTCTTCCTATGAGGTACATCAACGGATGTAGGTACCCCAACACGATTCTTATATACTCTTGGACAGTGATAGCACGCACAGGATGATAAGAATAGGGTTAATAACATTAAAAGGATTAATCTCTTTACTTTCATTCTACAAATATATATATTTTTTTTGATATCACAACTAATTTCAAATGATTTTTAAAGTATTTATATATTATGAGAATAATGGTGTCTGAAAAACAACTTGAAAATATCCTATCAAACCAACGTGAGATGGGTGAACAGGAAGACGGAACTGAGACAGGTACTGGTGATACTGGTGCTGGAACAACCGCAGGTTCAAAGAAGTGGGAAACAGGTATTCAAAGAGGTCCCGCAAATCAACTCGCGGTGACTAAGTGGTCTGACACCGTCGGACAATCAACAACAAGAGGAAAAGCGAACCCAATATGGTAAATCACAAAGGATTGATATTAGAAAGACATAACCAACTTATTGGTTATAGTGGTTACATGAACCCATCTTTACAGATGGTGACAGAAAGAGAACTACCTAAACAAAGACCATCTTATTTATTTGAATGTCACTTATCAGTAGATGAAAGATATTTTGTAATGCATGATGAGGTATTTGATATTGTAGAACAGAAGGCATTAGGTTACTTATGGGATTCTATAGATACTTTTAAAACTATATTCGGTAATGTTCAAATTGATAATACGGAATATAAAGAGATACAAGAAGGAGTTGCAAAACTTCCATTAATGGAGAATAAATCAGATCTATATGCGATTCGAGACGTTTTAATAGAATGGACTTGGGCCGGTGTGGGTGATTCCATAGTGGGTGGTGTAAAAGATGCCGGAAAATGGGTAAAGGACACTGTCGTTGATAGTGGTAAAGCAATTGCGAAATTTGCAACTGATTCGTGGGACGGTCTTAAAAAGATGGGTATTGCAATTTCTAAAGGAGCTTGGGGTGAGATAATGAGTTTACTTGGTAGAGGTGTTTTATTTATACTAAGGAAATTAAAAGATGCCGCGTATAGTACGTTAGGTATGATAGTAGATGCTATTTTAATTGCCACAGGTATTGGTAAGGGAGCTCAAATGGTTGCGTGGGGTTTAATCACTGCATTAGACGTATATCAAATTGTTAATAATGATTGGCCTGATGGTGACGATAGAGAACAAGTTTGGAAATACTTAGATTTAGGATTTGATATCCTTGGTTTAGTATTTGCAGGGGTCGCTGCGAAAGGTGCACGAGCAATATTCAGACCGTTACAAGGTTTAAAAGGTACTAAGTTAGCGTCGAAAGTAGCTAAAAGTCCTAAACTAAAGGCACTAATCCAAAAAATTCATAAAGCATCTAAGAGTGCCGCTGGTAAATTAAAGAGTGTTGCAACTAAAATTAAGACTAAGTGGTCAACAGGATTTAAGTGGATCGGTAGTATTCTTGGTGGGTTAGGAAGAGTAATCACAAAACTACAAAAATATTGTGGTAAATTAATTTCAACCTCCAACCTTAAAGGTGTTAAAAATATGAAAAAAGTATCTGGTGGTGTAGTAAGAAAAACAGGTATGGATGCTCTTAAGACAGGTACCAAAGCGGCTGCGGTCGTCGGGGGATTATCCTACGGTATTGAAAAAGGAATGGAAGCATATACGGGTATGTCTAAAAAAGACACAGAAAATATGTCCGCAACCATGGATACATATAATGATATTTATGGGGATAAAGACCCTTTTGATACTTGGGACTAATTATATAAAGGATGAAAAAAACAAAAACAATGGATAATAAACTATCAATGATTAACCTCATATTTGAAGGTGAAATAGAAACAAAGGAACAAGTTACCGCCTTAAAGGGGGGTCTGAAACACTCCGACAATTTAGCACAGTTAGCAAAGATATTTGGTGTTGATGCTAAAGTAGTTAGTGGAGCAATCGCGAAAGATGTATCAACAATAAATAAAAAAATTAGTACTATTTCAAAAAGAATTGTAAAGAAATCAGACGCAGCAACACTTAAGACATTTGGTTCATCAATACCAACAGAACTTAAAATAGTGTCAAAAGAACTTGCAATTAAAAGATTATTTGACGCCACTAAAAAAGGTGATGCGGGACTTTCAGCTGCGAAGGTTAAAGAAATTGTGGACGCTACTAAGTCTGAAACTAAAATAGTATTTAAAGATGCACAAACATCACTTGGAAAGGCTACCACTAAAGGTGGTGCTACGGGAACTAAAGGTGGTGCTACGGGAACTAAAGGAGCATCCGAACCTCTGAAACGAGCGGCTCAAGAAGGTGGACTATTCGATAGAATATTCGGTGGTAGATTCAAATCAAAACCTAAAACTAAGAAGGCGGTAGAATCGATTTCAAAAACGGGATCATTAGGAAGTAAATTATTCAAATACACACGAGTTGCTGGAAAATTGTGGTTACTTACCAAAATATTAAGTTTTGCAATTCCATTAGGACTTGCGGGTTACATAGTTTGGAAGTGGGATGAGTGGACAGGAGAAGGTAATCCTGACGATTTTATAGATGATGATTTCAGTGATGAAACAAATTTCCTTAAGTGTATTTTAGTACCACTTATTGATGATGAGGGTGCAAAAATTGTTGAAGAAGGTCAGAGTGTATATCTTCATTACACAAAAGGTAGTTCATATGACGATCAAGGTGGTTTAATCTTTAGAGTTGATGGTTCTGTTGAAACAGGAGATGGTTCTAAAAAAGGTACTTGGTCATGTAACACATCAGGTCTTGATATACAGGAACAATCAACAGGAAGTGAAATTACATCTAAACAATTGAGTATTGCGATGGAAGACTTAAATGATAACTTAAGTGGTGATTTATTAGATGGTGATAGTACTGACATGAAAGACGCACTTAACATTGTTAAAGGTATTGAAGGTAAAACATATAAGAGTTCTACAGCAATAAAAACATTAATACACAATTACCCTAAAGTATACAAAACTTCACTTGTTGATGATATTAATAATCTTTCAAACTTAGATTTTGAAGGAATGGAACGAAAAGAAGAACTTCTTGGTATTCTTGGTTTATCATCAGGAAAATCAAGTGGTGGTAACCAATCGGGTGATTCTGACGTGAAAGGTGATTCTGATGTAAAAGGTGATGGTAACACATCAACGGGAATTTCCCATATTACTATTAAATGGGGAAGTGGTAAAACCACACCTGTTGTTGGTAAGGTAAAGTACGTACAATGTAAAGACCTTCCATTTAAATATGGATGTATTAGTGATAAAATTAAAACTATACAGAAGTGTTTACCCGCAGAGTTAAAAGTAGATGGTTACTATGGACCTAAAACGTCTAATGCGTTATGGAACTTATACCAAGGAAAAGAGAAAAGTGATATAACTAAATCGGTTTACGATAAAATAATTGCAAAATGTAATAAAAAAGATAAGAAACCAAAATCTACAGAACCGAGAAAGAAACTTGAACCACTTACTAAAATAGAACCTAAAGGAATTGCACCTTTAAAGGTTTATGACACTCAAAAAGTAATTGATAAAATAGATCCAGCAGTAATGGCAGCCAATATTCGAAAAACTATTGACGGTCGAAGAGTTGATCAGATAATTAGTGACGAATTGAAGTATAGTTCGGGTAGATATGTTCTCAAAATAGATGATGAGTTGACGGAAAAACAACTTGAAATGGTTAATCTTTATATGGCAACCCAAGGATTTAAAGTACTTCGTAAGAAAACGGAGACTTTAGATGGTAGTAAATATGTGTGGAAAGCGGATAGTAAAGACGCCAAAAGAATCGCAAGAAGAGAAAGATCAATTAAAAGAGATCAAGATAAAATAAACGACATAAAAAATAAGAACGATGAATAAAAAATCAATTCAGGATATGGTGAGAAAAACTCTTAATGAGAGATACACCATAAATACCACATTTTCTTTAATATTAGAAGATGAAGAAACTTCAGATCAAGAAAAATTAGATAATGCAATACAGGCATTAGCCGACTTAGAGAGTCAGGGTAAATCAGATGAAGAGATTGAGGGTTCACTTGACGAAGGTATAACTGACTATCTTAAAAAGTTTTTAATGCCAGGTGGTGATAAAGATTCAGATCGTGAAGGTAATGACTTAAATGTGGATAATATTGCATCTAAAGGTGGTAGTGGTATTATGTCTCAAGTTAGGGAATATGTTATCAGAAAGATGTTTGGACTTGTCGGTTTTGAAGGTAAATTGGCCAGTGCTTTAGCTGCGGGATTTGCTGATTTAGGAATAAATGAGATAATTGGTATGTTTAGAGGTGGTAGTGACTGTGTAAAACATGGTCCTGCAGTTGCAGATGCTGTTATTGAGGCGGTAATTACTTTCTTATCGGGAAGTACCGAAAAGAATTCAATGGCGTATAACTTTATGAGAAATACATTAGGTGAGTACGTAAGAGGATCTCAAATTGGTGAGGTAATTGCGACAGAAATATGTAATGCAGATATAAAAGGATCCTTATCTTCTTTAACAAGTTAGGTTTCAGAAGATTGTATAAAAATTAACAAATAACCTCACTTCGGTGGGGTTTTTTTTTGATCTAACTGATATTTATAATAAGAGGTTGGGACTTTGGTCGGTCTTAAAACTGATAAACGATTATTAACGAAAAGGAGGTGTATATACTTATCTCGGCAAAGGGGTCTAACGACCTCTTTGTTTGTTTACAATAGTTTGTAATTCTCTCATTGTTCTCTCCTCATTTGTTTCTTCTTTTATTGACTTACTTATCTTATACTTTTTCAGGTATCTCTCTTCAAAAGAACCACCGACACCAATTTCAACAATTTCGGAATCCTTAGGTATTAAAGGTTTTCTTTTGGTCGTACTAATGACATCATCGACGTATACATCCCTAAACACCTTTAAGTGAAACTTTTCTTTTTTACGGTATGTTGTTTTATAAACTACTACTACTGGTATCTTCATTACTTTTAAATACATAAAAAAAGGGAACCTTTACGATTCCCTTTAGTGGAGGTGGCGGGTGTCGAACCCGCGTCTTGTTCGTCCCAGACATAAAGGACTACACGTTTAGAACAGTATTTTCTAACACTTCGAAATAGAAAGTTATTTGGAGGAAACTTACATCCTCGGTCCAATCCTTATTTAAAGAGACGACCTTACACCTCTAACACTTTTAAGTGGTGTTACACTATAAAGACTTCTGTTCCAAGGTATATGTCCACCGACCCGTTGTTAACACTAACTCGGTTATGCGTTAACTGCGACATTATCAGATACAAGACCTAATACTGCCATTTCACTATAAACGTTTCCGTTTGAAAATATCCATCGTAGATTAAAGTCATAGATGAAGTTTGACTACGTGCCCCGTATGATTGTAAACGCCAATCAATACCATCTCACCCCCTTTATTTGATGGGTTGTTGACCTTTCCCACCATCATTCTTAGGTTTTCTCTTTGGTCTTGGTTTTCTTTTCTTCTTAGGTTTATCGTCGATAGTTAGTTTTTCACTATCATTAATGACCTTAGGTTTAGGTTTTCTCTTTGGTCTTGGTTTTCTTTTCTTCTTAGTTGGTTCTGTAGTTACAATAACTTCTTCTTTGAAACCAAACAACCTTTTAAAGAATTTAATAATTTTTGTCATAATTTTTGTTTTATATTCTAATATACACATAAAGAAGTGAAAAGTCAAATTTTGATTGGTAAAAACTTCTCATAGAGTGCCTCAAAAAATAATTTACCCTTTCTCCATTTTTTGTCTACCTCACCAATAGAAAGGTGATAAAGTTTTATTTTAGTCGTCACACCTATTTTAATACCTTCCATATAATTCAAAAGACATATTGGTAAATCGTAAAAGTGGAACCCATCAAACTCCACATTAAATGAATGTTTTATTCTTTCTTTATGTATCATCATAAATAGTCCATCTATTACCACAACCTCTTTTAACTCATCACCAAACGAAGGAGAATACTTAGACATGTATCTTTTACCACCATTAATGTGACCAACCTGTCCTTGCATTGAGTCTTTATCATTCCACCACTGACCACTTACTAAGTTATCAGTACCCGCTAAACCGATTATACCATATTCGGGATTACGATTAAATAGTTTAATTATTTTAGGGGTTAGGTTTTTTGTCTCAAATTCAAGATCATCATGAATAAAAACAACAATGTCGTTTTTTGATTCTTTTAATCCTTGATTATAGACTTCAGTTAATGATTTTTCACCATTATTTTCTACAAAGATGTACTGATTTTTTGGATGGGAAAAGAATTTCCTAACATGGTCAACATAAGTTTGGTTTATTTGTTTCGTTGAACAAACTACTGTAATTGTATTCATATTAACAATATACGAAAAATAAAAATATAATAGAAGGTTATTAGAGTAATCTCTCCTGAACAATTTGACGAAAACACGACTCGTACCTTTCCAACATATTGGTTGGTGTGGATTTAGTGGGTAGGTTGGACACACGATCCCGTAACTCATCGAGCATGTCTAATTCGTGAGCTCTATATAATAATTCTTCTAACTGTTCACTATTAGTGTTTCCCATTTGTGATAAGATCAACTTCTTGTTGTAATTTTTGTATCCGTAATTTAGAGTCAACACTTCTATCTTTTTTTAATTCTCGTATTTCTTCTAACAATTGTTTTTTACGTAGTTCCACTATTTTTTTTCTATTTATAAGTCCCATAAAAATAAATATAACTTTAGTATATTTTAATGTTAAAGGTTTTTATTTTTTTTCATTTGATATACTAAGTATCCGTTCCATAATATCACGACTACTGATGCCAAAACCCAATCTCTTATACTCATCTCTCTTTGGTGTTAAAGGTTTCTGCTTGGTAGTTCTTGATGCATTCCTCTTCCATCAAGTTTACCATTTTAGAGTAAGAGATTTCTTCTCTGCTGAGTTTCCATTCCAACTCTCTTACAAATCCTTGCTTTAAGTATTTACCCATTATCTTTATTGTTAAATTACTTTACGGAATGAAAACTCAATCAATTCTTTATCAACGTTAGTAAACGATGTTTCTAAAGAAAAGTCTTCTTTCAATTGAATATGTATATATGCTGATGATGGTGTTTGATAAAACCCATAACCAGGTATAGGACCTTTCATCCAAATGGGAACAATACCTATTCTTATTCTGTCTGCCGCTTGATATTCTAATTGAAGTAATCTAATTCTTAATTGAGCTATCATTTCATAATTAGAATTTTCTGCAGTGTATTGTTGACTATTTAATAGATTTACAAATTCTACTCTGGGTCCAAACTTCCATTTGTTATAAGTAAATTCTTTTTCTACACTAATAGATAAGGAATGGTTTGTTGCAAAGTTACATGCAAACTCAAAGTTTACCCTTTCAGAAGTATTATTTTGAGATGTGTCACTTGTCTTTCCGTACATGAGTGACGAAATCATCAATATTACGAGGGTTAATGTTGTTTTTATTATTTTCATTTGATATTAAATTGTGGACCTTGATGGGCTCGAACCATCGACCTATCCGTTATGAGCGGAGTGCTCTAACCAACTGAGCTAAAAGTCCATTTGTGAACCCGGTAGGATTCGAACCTACGACCGTCTCCTTAGAAGGGAGATGCTCTATCCAGCTGAGCTACGAGTCCATAAAAAAGAGAAGTTTCGGGTCTTTCGGGGTTACTACGATATAGAGGTTAACCCTTACCTTTTTCTATACCATTGTAGCTTCACTACCTCTCTTTAGTACCGAAGAACGGGATCGAACCGTCACGAACATTACTGTTCAAGGGATTTTAAGTCCCTCGTGTCTACCAATTCCACCACTTCGGCATGATGTAAATGTAAGAACGAATATTAATAAAATCAACCCCCTACCCCATATAAAACAAAAAAACCCCACATTTCTGCGGGGTTACTATCATTCTTTAACTTTATTTATGACTAATCAGTCAATTGTTGTTTAGATGTTTTTACGGGTTCACACCCATCCTTATCGATCTTAGTTAACCTATTCTCGAACTTATCAAACCTACTGTCAATATGACGATATAGATTTTCTATTTGACTATTGAGGTCTTTCACCTCACCATCCACCCTAAGGTGAAATTCTCTTTGATTATTATCTAAATCTAATTGTGTTCCATTTATTGCTTCCTCGAAACCATTGGAACGTTGTTTAACCTTAAATATACCTACTATAGCATACCCTAATCCGAGCACACCAATTGATGTAAACATACCTAAAACGAATTCTAAATTTTCCATAATTTATAGTTTTAATTTAATTTTATGTCAAAGAACGATAGTACATTATAAGTAATACGAAATTTTTTCCAGAAAATCAAATATTTATGGTAAGGTTAATTAATTGACTAATAAAAAAAGTAAAAATTGAAATTATGGCATTTAAAGACATTTTTAAAGACGAGAATAATATTAACGAAAAATCAGTTGTTGGATTTGCATCATTTGCAATTATGGTAATATTTGCAGTTGCAGATTTATTAACGGGATACTTCGGAAAAGATCTTGTTATAAACGAATTTATTTATAATTCGTTTGTCGTTATTACTCTCGGATCTTTTGGTATTGCTGAGGTAGGTAAAATCTTTGGTAAAAAAGATGGAGGACAATAAACGTAAATAAAAAAATAAAGAACATGTTATTAAAAAATGGAGTAAGAGGAAATGAAGTTAAAGATCTACAAGAATACTTGGGTATACATGCAGATGGGATCTTTGGTAAAGGAACTGAAGAATCTGTTAAAAAATGGCAATCCAATAATGGTTTGGACTCTGACGGTATTGTTGGTCCTGCCACTTGGGATGCTATGGGTTTGGCTACTACTGACAATTCAGAGAAAATATTCACAACCGAAAATGGATTAATAGTAAATAAACATCACTTACCAGTTGGTGAATATAAAATAGGTCCAACAAATAAGGAGTACGTTTTTATACATCACACTGCGGGTTGGAATAACCCATACAAATGTATTGATTCGTGGGGTAGAGATAATAGGGGTGCCGTCGCAACTGAGTTTGTTTTAGGTGGACAATCAGTTAAGGGTAATGACACCAAATACGATGGTGAAATGGTACAAGCATTCCCTGAAGGGTCGTATGGTTGGCACTTAGGTAAAAATGGTTCTCAACATATGCACACTCACTCGGTTGCCATCGAAGTATGTAACTTTGGTTATGTAAAGGATGGTAAAACATATGCGGGTACAAGAGTTGCGGATGATCAAATAGTTACATTATCACAACCATTTAGAGGTTACAAAGATTGGCATAGGTATTCTGATAAACAAATTGAATCATTACATAAGTGGATTCTTTGGATATCAGAGAGAGACAGTATTGATGTACGTAAAGGTTTACCAGATCTTATTCGTAAGATAGGTGTGTCAGCATTTGAATTTCAAGATGATGCTTATTATGGAAGAGTCAAAGGACTATGGACTCATACTAATACACGTAAAGATAAATCCGATATGTTTCCACAACAGGAACTTATTGATATGTTATTAAGTCTGTAAGTAAACTATATAGGTTGGTGTATGAAAAATTTAATAAGATTTATCGTATTCTCTATTCTGTGCACCAACGCATATGGACAATCCACAACTACAGTAAACTTACGTTCACTTAAGACTCATTATGGTGGTAGTCAATCAGGTCAGTATTATACAGGTAATGCTAACTCTCACTCAGAATTTGACGCTATGGTTAATCTTGCCGATGGCGGTACTACACTCTATACAGAAGGAACTGTAGATATAACAAGTTACCAAGGTCCAAGAGGTGGTAATCATACTCCTTATCAACTATGGAATCCACCAAGATGGAGTACTAATAATGGAAGGTATGCAATTATTTATTCTGGTTGGTTTAAACCTAACAAATCAGGTACATATGGGTTCAAAACATTCACTGATGACTCACATGAGTTTATGATTAAAGGAATTGGTAAGACTAATGATATAGTTACTAAATGGTATGGGTGGAATACATGGGCTTATGGTACGGCAACTTTAGATAAAAATACATGGTATGAGTTTGAATATAGAATTCAAAATTTTGGTGGTGTAGGTGCTGCAAATTT
>Ga0222717_10000122_pt1 | contig 63173 bp, 61 predicted proteins | sample C33_18DmetaG_FD_165053 | JGI IMG/M metagenome (GOLD analysis project Ga0222717, IMG submission 165053) | Estuarine water microbial communities from San Francisco Bay, California, United States - C33_18D | ecosystem: Environmental > Aquatic > Marine > Unclassified | place: USA: California... | reverse complement strand
CAAGATAATCTTCTCCTAAGATACGTACATCAAGATCAAAGGTCTTCATAAGGAATAGGAGTTCGGGCTCTGTCTGGTACATATAGACTTCATCAATATGCTTAATAGACATAAGCATCTTGTAACGATCATAATAAGGTACTACAGGCTTATACTTTGTATTGCGAGTAGCAGATGGATCACCATGCAAGAAGACAATGAACTTATCACAATGCCTCTTAGCCTCTTCAAAGGTAGCTGTATAACCAGGGTGAATAATATCAAAGTTACCTGCTGTAAATGCAACTACATCCTTATCAGGCTTAACAGACTTAAGCTTCTTATATACATTACTCTTATGAGAGTCGACTAAAGGATCGTATTGCATACATACATATTAACGTATGGTAGTGTGTAAATCAACTGTTATTTTTGTACAGGTAGCTTACTGGCTTCAATAGCCTCTAACGTTGTATCACCAAAGATCTTTGTAGCAATAATATCTGTAGTATACTTACCTTCTTTGAAGCTATGAGTAACGCTATTCACATACCAAAGCTTCTTATAGTCTTCTTCACTGTTTCGTTCAATCCAGATAAACTTATTAGGCTGCCTAATTACACTACCTTTAACTGTGAAGCGAATTGTCTCATTTATAGTTAAGAAGCTCTTAAGAACTGTATTTGCAATACTATTTTGCCATTGAAGGTCGGCTTGCGCCGTCCGTACAGGATCAGATTGTGTGTTGATATCAACATGAAACTCTTGAATCTCTTTTGGATCAAGTAGCGGTAGATTAACACTGACATCTGCTCCAGCTAATTCTCTATTAATAAAATCTGACTCTATATCAGCAAACGCTACTGTATCATTAGAGAAGACACTGAAATCCATACCACCGCTAGATCGAAGCACATGATAATCACCCCATATTTCTTCTCTTAACTTTCCAATATCAGCTCTTGTAATATTATATGTTTCTATCTTATTGTATAAATTAATATTTGGATCAACACCAGATTCATCAGTTAATGGTCCAATAGAAAACTTCTCTAAATATACGTCGCTATAGTCGACACCTACAATACCATTCTTAACAGCATTGATAAACTCAATATGTCTATCTGTTAGAAAAGCATCAAACTTTAACTTACGCTTAACCTCACCATCAACAATAGCATTGACAAATCTAAAGTAAGGTACTTTACCTATAGTACCAGCACCGCTATCACTTGCTGTAGTCTCTTTAAGCATTGTATGAAGAGCATCATAAACAGTATGACTCATATCTTCAGTTGTTTTAATGTCATGCAATACATTTGGAAGATAAGAGCTATTAACAGTTATACTGTCATCTGTCTTAAGTTTAAATATCTCTTTATTAAACTTCTCAACAATTTGAATAATATCAGAAGGCTTTCCCTCAAATTTGATGCCAACCTGCTCGCCCTTGCCGGTAAGGTATCCAATCTGTGTCTTACGAGTTGCTGCTACAAAAGCCTCTTCCCATTTAAAAATAAGAATATTATCAACAATGTTAAGTGAGCCGGCAGCTGTTGTATTAACAAGACCAATAACTGTTACAACTTTATTTGTATCATCAATGTCTGTTTTGTTCAGGTCAGTATCAGTAATCTTAATAGCAACATACAAATCGTTAGGACTATTTGTTGCAATATCTAAACGCTCTAGGATGTTAAACTTATTACTAATTGTAATAGATCCCTTTGCACCCATTGAGAGTGAAGACTCTGTAATGTCAAGATTGAGAATAGCAGCAGCATCGATAGGTATTACACTATCCACTACATCCTCAATCGCATCTTTGTTGAGTCGTCGATCTAATTTGATTAACGATACTTCAAAGTCTAGATTGGTATTCTCAAAAACATTAAGGCTCATCTACTACTTATTTAATCCCGCAGTGATAGCTTTGAGAGCCTTTCTAAGTGCTTCAGTTTCTGTAAGTTGAATGTATCCATACTCTTCTTTAGCTTTTGTAGTGTCGAGTATGCAATTAGATCTACCAGCAGCAAGATCAAGCTCTTCAATATCAACCCATGACCAGTTCTCATTTTCTAGACCTGCCTCTTTCATAAGCTCAACAACACCAGCTGTCTCTAATGGTTCAGGGTTAGTGAAGTGTACAGTATCACGTCCAGTACGATCTTCTTCAACTAGAAGCTCGATAAAGTCTACAAGCTCTGGAATGTATGTCTTAGAGTTAACAGCACTGATGAGATTATCATACTTATGAATCTTAGTTAGATAGGATCTATCATTAAGTGTATCACAGAAGGGCATACGAATTCGAATAGTGATACCATTATCACTTACTGACTCAAATGCATGCTTACTAGTACTATAGAAAGATGAAATAGGATTAAACACTCCATAGTTAGGCTCATCAGACTCACTCCAAGCTTTATCATACCCTGTAAAGATACATCCTGATGTAATATGAATAGGCTGTACATGTAACTCTCTACATAGAGTATTAAACATTACAGGTACTTGAACATTATACTTCCAGCACAATTCTTTTTCCTGTTCAGCTTGATCGACATTAGGTCGACCAGTAAAGCCTTGTGCATTAATAAGATAGTCGAAGCGTTCACGCTTCATATATTCTCGGAGTGTCCACTCATCAGTATACTCGAGAGTAGCTTTTGACTCTAAGGTACAAGAAAGCTCTGTATTAGCATTAAGTTGTGCAAATACATATCCACCAACATAACCATTACCAAGAACTAATACTCTCTTCTTTTTCATAGTTATATTATAACTACAAATCTCTATTAATCAAGTATATTGTCGATCCTTTCTCGAATTGTCTCAACTCCATTAGCGATTTGCTCTTCAAGCTCTTCAACGAGCTCATTTGCTTGCTCGTCAAGTTCGATGTCATCAGCTAACTCTAGAATGTCTCGAGAAGCATATAAAGCCTCTAAAACTTCATCAATACTCTTCTCAAACTTATTAATCAAAGTTGTCTTTTTCATCTTAGTATTATTAATTATAGCAGGCATGCCAGCATTCAACTACTTTACTGCATTTTTATAGTACCAATGCTTGAATAGCTCTTTAACCTCTGCCTTCATATAGTTAGGGTGATGTGCTACAAAACGATCCTTATCTAGATAGTAGATGACAAGCTTACGGCACTTCATACCAGTCATCTGCTCATACAAGTAAGCATAGATTGATAGCTGCATACCATATGTTGAATGTTCACATACAGGAAGGTGATCGAGAGGCTCAAGCATCCAATCCTTATACATTGAACTGAACCGGTAACGCTTATTTGTCTTGAAGTCTCCAATAGTGAATGTATTATCAGAGTGAATGTAGAATAGATCAGCTAAGCCAGAGATCTTAAAGTCTTCATTCCATACAAGTTGCTCACAAAGAACCTTCTTATACTTATCTACATTCCAACCTGCACACTTATCATAAGTCTTAAACAACCAACTCCACTCTTCATTCCGATCACCTACTGAAATGTAATCCTCAAGCAATTTATGAATCTCTGTACCTCGATCACATGCTCTATTCTTCTCCTTCTCCCACATCTCAAGGACACACTCCTGAGAGACTCCTTCACGTGCTGCTACTCGAGCTGATGTTGCATCAGAATCAAATGGCTTCTTATATTTGCCTAGTAAAGTCGTAACAGACGTGAATTTCTCACCGGTTTCGTTATGTGTATAGGTGTGTGATGGTTCGTCAAATGTAATTGGTGCTTTCATCATGAGTATCTTTATTAATATTATACGAGAGTTCCTTTAAATCAACTACCTTTAGCATAAATAATGATATGGCCGGCATTAAAATTAGTAATCTTCCAGCAGCTACAACACCTCTTGCAGGAACAGAATCAATTCCAGTAGTACAGAGTACATGTACAAAACAAGCAACCATTAGTGATATTGCTGATGTTGTGAGTGGTGACTTTGTAACGAATAGTGAATATGCTTCTACATCTGGTGCTTGGACAACGGTCAACTCTTTTAGTGCTAATTGGGATGGTGTTTATTCATCCTACCAATCTGCATCAGCTAGCTTTGTTAATACATACGAACCTAATACATTTACATGTATTCAAACTTTCACAGATGTTAGAACACAACACCTTGAAGCTGGCTTCTGTGTAACGGCTGACGGAGCTTGCGCTTCTGTTCTTGGTGGATATTATAATGATGCTACAGGTAGTGGTTCTGCTGTTGTAGCTGGTAACAATAATGATACGTTTGGTAACTTCTCAACAATTGCTGGTGGTCAGAACAATTGCATCACAGCTGCTGGTATAAATGGATTCATTGCAGGTGGTGGTGAGAATGTTGTTAGTCATGCTGGTGCTGTTGCAATGGGTACTTGTACTGAGTCGGTAAGTGCAGATATGCTTCATGTTACTAGACTATATGCTAAGCTCCTTCCAACATCTGATCCAGGCGTTACTGGTGTTGTCTGGAATGATGCTGGTACACTTAAGATTTCCGTATAGACTAAGTTGATTTTTTAACATTATGCTATAAATCATAGTGTAATGAGCGAAAGAAGTCCAGAATTTGCTGTCTTCAACATTGAGGGAGGTATTGGTAAACATATCTCGTCTACTGCTGTTGTAGAGGCATATAAAAATAATAATCCGAGTACAAAGATCGTTGTAGTATGCGCGTGGCCGGAAGTCTATCTTGGTAATAAGAAGATTCATCGAGTTTATAGGTTAGGTAATGTACCATATTTTTATGAAGATTACATTCTAGGTAAAGATACAGAAGTCTTTGCTGGTGAGGTATATCGACAAACATCACATGTTCATAAATCAAGGCACCTTATTCAATCATGGTGTGATATGATTGGTACAAAGTATAATGGAGAAGGTCCACAGCTACCTATGAATATGAGAGAGAAGGCTTATATTGATCCTGAGCTAGCTGCTATTCCAAAGACAAAGCCTATTTTATTGTTCCAACCTTTCGGTGGTCCAGGTAAAGAACATCAAGCTGATCCATACTCATGGGTACGTGATATTCATCCAGAAGTAGCACAGCATATTGTTAACGAGCTTAAAGAGCACTATCAGATCATCCATGTATGTTATGACTTTCATCGCAAGCTTGATGGTGTCATTCGATATGAGAAGGTAGTTCCAAAGAAGAACCTCTTTAATCTTCTACGCTATGCTGATCGCTGTCTCTTTGTTGACTCTTCATTCCAACATGCAGCAGCTGCTATAGGTAAGTCAGCTACAGTTGTTTGGATTGGTACTCAGCCAGAAGTATTCGGATATGATATGCATACTAATTTCAAACCACCTGTTGAATTTCCACAGGGTACGATAGACTCTTTTTTACATGATTATAACTTCACTGGAGCTATTCATGAATGTCCTTATGATGATATATCGCAGATGTTCGATGTGAACGGTATTGTTAACTCGCTCTTACAACCAGAACGACAATCAGTTCAAGAACAGCAATATGTAGCTCCTACTGAAGCACCAGCTGAAACACCACCAGGTGAACAGAAGCGTGCTGCGGCTAGGAAGAGTCGTAAGAAAAAGAAATAGATACGTCTATACAAACAAAAGCCAGAGAAGATATCTTCTCTGGCTTTTTTTATGACTAATAATTTAAACTTTAATAATAGTCTCCATAGATGTTATTATCATTTACATCCATGTCATAGACTTCATCTTGTGATTCAGTATCAACATCCCAGTTATATGTCTTAGGATCTGATATACTATCTGCACTAATGTTTGTACTAAGTGTACCGAACTCTGAATCATCATACACTTGCTCGTTTGCACACTCTTGTGGAGCATTTGGCTCAAATGAGTTTTCATAGCGTTTAGCACGTACGCGATATACATAGTGACCAAGTAATGGATTGATCTGACCAATGTCTTCATCTCTACGCTCTGTAATCTCGTAAATGTTTGCACATCTACCACCAGGTCTATCACAACCTAATCCGGTTATCTCAATAAGATCACCAGACTTTGGCTCTGCATCGTTGATTGAATCGTATGCATCATTCGAGCTCATCTGTCTCTGGAATGTTGTAATGTGTACAAAACCTGTAAACTCATCACCAGGATCAAATCCAAACTGTGATAGAGCTAATGCATCTTGTGAAAGTTCTACATACATCTGCATACCAGAAGCAGCAGAATAGACAGCTGTTGGATGCTCTCCATATAGCATATTGGCAGCTGATAGGCTAAAAGGCTTGACGTAATAGTTAATCTCAACACCGAAGTTGTTAATCAGATCGTTATATGCCATGTCAAAGACATGTTGCTCTGCTTGCATATTGTCACCCTTCATGAATTGACCACATGGCTGACTAGCAGCTGCCATGATCTCTTCAGGTGTACAATTTAATCTGTCTTGATTACAACCCATTACTCAGCTTTCTTTTTAAGTATACCAATTGCCTGACCCTCTTCATCTTCAAACATCTGAAGCTCAACTCCTGAATTACCAATACCAGTTGTTACACCAGGTTGGAACTCCATACCATATAGCTGTAATGCATTGTCAAGAATAGGTCCTGCGAGTGTTATCTGTCCAGAACTACCATTAAGAAGGTTAGTAACATGCGGACATTTATGCTTATACTCTTGACGCTTCAAGTTCTCATGCTTACGACCAGCGCGCATAATACTCTTTCCACCTGTCTGTGTAGATACAGCATTGGCGTTCATCATGTTGTCGCCTTGATAATACTCTTTGAAGGTCACCATACATATATTTATGCCCTATTGTGCATAATACAAAAAAAGACTCATGCTTTCACATGAGTCTTTGTAATTTAATTAGTTGTTCGAAATTAAGCTTTAACAGCCTTGTTCATTGGCTGTACTTTAACGTCACCGAATGCAGGTCCTTGCTTAACAGTACCGACTTTGTTGTCTTTACCGTCTTTAATAGAGTCACCAAGCTTCTTCTGATCAGCGGACTTACCACCATCAGCGTGTCCACCAGCTTGACCACCAAGACCGTCAGCGTGACCGACTTTATTGCTAGTACCCATGTCTACGTGTGTAGTGTGTGCTTTAGGAGCACCTTCGTTATCCTCTTCAAGTTCTGGTTCAGCTGCAAGTTCGTCAGTAACATCTTCGTCACCGTCTTCTGCATCATCCTCATCACCCATAGCGGCTTGAAGTAGATCACAAAGTGTCTTAGCAACCTCTTTATCAAGTGTTACTGTAATTTCATCTCCACCCTCTTCAGCATCGTCGTCCGCAAGCTCACTATCAGGAGTTGCTTCATCAATACCGAGAGCGTCAAGATCGTCAACTTCTTCCATCCCAAAGTCTTCGGAAATGACTTTAGCATAGAGTTCATCAAAGATAGATTTTTTGGCCATATATTTATTTAGTCCCTCTTGTGCGATTTCCAACTCTTTTGAAGGACTTTCTTCATCTTCTTCCTTCTTGTCATCATCATCATCAGCCCAATCTGGAACACCATCCCCGTCTGCATCTGGCTTTTTCTTCTTTTTCTTCTTATCCTCTTCATCCTCTTCATCTTCCTCATCATCTAACACACCAGCCAATACTGGCTCAGGTTGATCTGTTTCTAGTGCAGGTGCATTTTTATCACCATACGAAACTCCCTTTACATTATAGGGATTCTCATCCTTACCTACTTTAGTAACGTCTGTTTCTGCTTCTTCAAAGCCACCCTCTTCGGTAGGGCCACCGTCTTTAAGTTCTGCTTCACCCACTGCAGCTGATTTATCACCAACGGTAAGTGCTTCTGTACTCTCAGCAACCATAGCATCCTCTTTACCGAGGTTACCATAAACCTCGCCGAGCGCTTTAAGGTCTTGTTTCTTAGCCATACTATTATTTATAGTGACTTACTAAAAAAACAATAAATAGTTGTAAAATAAATGGACTGGGTTAAATAAGTATAGTACTATGGGAAAAGACGATAGACAGTTCTATATGGGAAATGATAATCTCCCTAATAGAAATTGGAAAGGTGAGTATACACCAGAGAAGATTAAAGCTCTTAAGAAAGCAGAGAAGAATATTCTATTTTTTGCTGAGAACTTCTTTTATATTGTTAGTCTTGATTCTGGTAAAGAGAAGATTAAACTATATCCTGCTCAGAAGACGGCTTTAAGAGCAATGAGAGACAATCGCTTTTACATTCTATTAGCTTCTCGTCAGATTGGTAAGTCTACTCTAATGACTATCTATCTACTATGGCAGGCATGCTTCCAGAAAGATCAGCGCATCCTTCTCGTTGCGAACAAAGAAGCTACTGCTATTGAGATCTTCTCTCGTGTTAGAATGGCTTATGAAGAGCTACCTAACTGGCTTAAACCTCCTGTGAAGGAGTATGCTAAGACCTCTATGACACTTGAGAATGGAAGTCGTATTGGTATTACAACTACAACCGGTACAGCTGCTCGTGGACAATCTGTTAACTGTTTGGTTATTGATGAGATGGCTTTCATTGAACCTCACCTTGTTGATGACTTCTGGAAATCTGTCTTTCCTATTATATCCTCATCTAAAAAATCTAAAGCATTCGTTTGTTCAACTGCAAATGGTACACAGAATTTATTCTATAGATTATACTCTGGTGCTACAGATGGTGATAATGGATGGGCATATGGTAAGATTATGTGGAATGAGGTACCTGGTCGTGATGAGAAATGGGCTAATAGTACTAGGCAGACCATTGGTTCAGAGGAAGCATGGCGTCAAGAGTTTTGTTGTGAGTGGATTAACTCTGGTGAATCATCTATTGATGATGAGCTATATGAGATGATGCAACGTCAAGTTTGTGATCCAAAGGTTATACTTGAAGATGGTTGCTATAAGGTTTGGGAGGAAGCTCAACCAGGTAGGATATATGCTGCTGGGGTTGATACAGCTGAGGGTGTAGGTAAAGACTCATCTGTTGTTCAAGTTATGGATATTACTGACCCAGTGGAGATAAGACAGGTTGCTGTTTATAGAAACAATAAAATATCTCCTCTAGAGTTTAGTAATAAGGTGCATGACATTCTACGTAACTATGGCTCACCACTAGCTCTTATTGAGCGTAACAACTGCGGTGCACAAGTTGTAGATCGGCTTGCTATGGATAAAGGCTACCCTAAGCTAGTCTCTTATGGTAATAGAACTGCACATAGAAAGAATAGAATGGCTGGTATGATTGCACATACTAATACAAAGCATAAGGGTGTTATGAACATGCGCTATTGGATGAATGATCTTATGTCTATTGTAATGAGAGATGAAGAGACTCTTGAAGAGCTTCGTGATTTCGTTCGTTACCCAAATGGTACATGGAAAGCAAGACATGGTTGTAATGATGACCTAGTTATGGCTTTAATGTATGCATACTATGTTTTAGATAATGAGATATGTGAACAATACTTTGAGATCATTGAGAAAGATGACACAGGTAGACCTAAAGTTATTGAAGCACTTGACTTTGGTATATCACTCTTTGAAGATCCAACATCTATCTATACAAACAATGAGGTAGTAGCTGGTAGTCCAGATCTCAACCCTATATACTTTGGAATGGATAATGATGGTCCAAGTGATGATTTGTTAGACCTTATTGATCAAGGATTCACACCACTCTAGATTAAATAATAGTATGGCTACAAACCAAAATCACCAATCTTTTCTTAATAAGAGCAGATCTGATAAGTTTAACCTTGTCTTTTCACTTCCACCTGCACTTAGAAAGATTGACTCTAAATCAGATAGGCAGACATTTAATGTCAATGAAGATGCTTTTCAGTTCTCTGTATTTGGTGCTGTAGTGCCTGAGATTAATGTACCAGCTATTCAGATTGGATATGGTGGTTCTAATCTTCATAACTCATCTCATGCTAAAGAGCCTTATCCACCTGTAACAGTTGACTTCACTATTGATAACGGGTTCAATAACTATTGGGTGCTATATAAATGGCTTGACCTTATGCATGATGAGAAGGAAGGTCTATATGATGGTAAGAACCTTATAACAGATCAAGCATTTTCACAATACCAGACAGATATGACATTATTTGGAATGGATGAGTATAACAATAAGCGTATTGAGTTTACTTACACAAAAGCCTTTCCTGTAATTCTTGGTGCTGTTGAGTATAACTATAGAGAAGCAGCTGAAATTACATCTTCAATGACATTCGTCTATTCTCAGATACACACAAAGCTTATTAACTATTAAAAGTCAACTATATAGTCTAATAGCATAGTTTTTTGTCTCGAAAAGCATAAATAATAGTATGGCTAAAAGGACAATTCAATCTCCTGGTGTCGAGATTCGTGAGAGTGATCTATCACTACGCACGGCTCAGACAGGCACCACGACGTACATTGCTGGATTCGCCTCTGAAGGACCAACAGATGAAGTTGTAGGGCTCGGTAATATTGCTGAGTTTGAACAAATCTATGGTGCTCCAAAGACACCAGCAGAAAGATATTTCTATCACACAGCTCGCGCTGCTCTAAACTCAAACGCTTCATTGCTCGTTAACCGTCTTCCATACGGTGAAAGTAGCGGTCAAGGGTTCGGTTCTAAGATCAGTGTTCTTGCTTACCCCGGTGCTGTCTGGGATACAGTTAATGGAGCAACTGCAACTGATTTCGATACAGCAAGTGCTACTTATGTGTTAGGTCGCCCAACTCAATTCGAATTAACAGATACAGAGTATCTCCAACTTAAAAATGGTGAACTCTTTGAATTCGATTCAACACCAGTAACAGACTTTAATGGTATAACAGACCTTTCAGGTGCTGCTCTTATTGTTGTTAACAAAGGACAGACTGTTGTTGATGGTCAGTTTAATGGTTACTATGTTGGTCTTGCTGATAACACTAACATCAACCCTGCTTCATCATTTGAAGCTATTGATACAGTATTCACAGCAACATCAACTCCAGGTGCTACTGGACTCGACACATTCACAGAAGTTCCTGCTTCACGCTTTGAGTTCTCACTCACAGCTACTCCAGAGTTTGGTACTAACCCTGCTACAAATTCCATCTCGCAAGTCATGGAAGATCGTATCGTTGGTTATGACATCTCTACTCGTGAATTCGATGACACATTGAACGTTGGTGTATTCAAGCTTCGTCAGTCAGTCTTCTCTAAGGAGGCTAACAAGCTCGACTATCTCCTAGAAGAAGGTTATAACGGTTCAATCGGTCAGTACCGTCAGCGTAACGCTGATAATGGTGGTGCACCAATTAACTTCTCACTTGATACAGTTGAAGACCAATCTCGTAACGTTGACGTTATTGTTAACCCATTCATTGCTGATGCTCTTGATGGTGTTCAACTTAACACAGATGGTACACCTGCTAAGAAGGTACGTGTTTATACTAAGACACTTGAGACTAGTCTTGAAAATGGTAACGTTACTGCAGCACAAGCTGGACTTCCTACTAACTACTTTACAAACTTCCTTTCAGGTGGCTCACTTGAATATGGTGACAACCTCATTCCACTTGGTTCATATGGTGAAGTCAATCTTACAGATAAGAAGATTGGTAGTATCCCATTGAAGCTTGATCGTGCACTTGATCGTGTTCGTAATGATCGTAAGTTTGACATTGATATTATTGCTGAAGGTGGTCTTGGTACTGTTCACACATATATGGAGACAGCTAATGCTACTCTTTCTGCTCGTGGATTTGATGATACAAGAACAACAGATGCTATTGAAGCATTGAGAACATCTAGTGATATTGCTGATGAAGATGCTCGTACTGCTTACACAACAATCTTTAACCGCTTTGCAACATTTGCAGGCCCAGTTAAGGATGGTGGACGTGGTGACATTCTATTCGTTGCTGATCCAATTCGTCAGATTCTTGTAGCTGGTAAGTCACAGAAGGTACAAAAAGATCCTTCTAAGAACTTCTACGTTGACATTTACTGGGCAATGCGCCACCAGTTTGAACTTGCTAATACTTCTTATGCAACTGTATTCGCTAACTGGATGAAAGTATATGACAACTACACTGGCCTTTATGTCTATGTTCCATCTTCTGGATTTGCTTCCGCTAAGATGGCTTCTACTGACGCACAAGTTGGTCCATGGGGTGCACCTGCTGGATTCAATCGTGGTGTTATTACCGATGCAGATGATATTGCAATCAGTCCTAACCAACGTCAGCGTGATGACCTCTACACTGTCAATCTTAATCCTGTTGCAAACTTTGCTGATCAAGGTAATGTGATCTTCGGACAGAAGACACTCCTTAAGAAGCCAAGTGCATTTGATCGTATTAATGTTCGTCGTACTTTCCTCTACCTTGAGAAGATTACGAAGAAGACAATGCAGTTCTTCCTCTTTGAGAACAACACATTGTTTACTCGTACAAGAGTTGCTAATACCTTGACACCATTCTTTGAGCGTGTTAAGTCCTCTGATGGCTTGTATGACTTCATGATTATCTGCGATGAGCGTAACAATACTGGTGAAGTGATTGACCAGAATGAGCTCGTTGTTGACATTTACTTGAAGCCAGTACGTACTGCTGAATTTATCTTAGTTAACTTCTATGCTACACGCACTGATACGAACTTTGAAGAGCTTCTAGGTAACTAAAAAGTCCTAATAGTTTCAAAAACATAAGAGGGGGTCGAAAGACCTCCTCTTTTTTGTTGTAAAGTTGGTTATTTGCTATAAATAATAATATGTCACAGCATAATAATTTTAAAGGTGATCTTACTGCAATGTCGGACGCTTATAGCCAGGTTAGAGGAAGTGTTCCAAAGCCGTTTACTACTGCAGCACCAAGAATGATTAAAGAGTCTCGTGATGAGGGGAAGCTTGAGTCTATTGAGCTTGGTGGTAAGCTTTATGAAGTAGGTCTTGACGATCCTAATGATGATGGTCTTGTCATTAATATTGAAAAGCATCCTAACGGTTACTTTATTACAGGTGGTGTATATAGTGAGCCAGAAGATTTTGTAAATGATCCAGAGAATCCAAGAGAAGGTTATGGTTATGCTCTTACTCTCGATGGTCAGCCTATGGATGAAGATGATCTTGAAGATGGTTTAGGTCATGAAGATGCTGAAACAGCTGATGGTGAAGAGACAGTTAAAGTAACACTTGACGTTGAACTTGATAAAGAGACTGCTGAAAAGCTTCATAATGATCTTAAACCTCAAGTAGAAGAAGCTCCAGTTGAAGACGCTGAAGGTCATCACTCCTCTGGTTCAGATGACGGTGAGTGTGACGAATGTGGTGGTGATGGTTGTAATGTTTGCAACGGTTCTGGTGAGCAAGATGAAGAAGAGGTTGTTGCTGAGAGCTATACAGCCCGATACCTCCTTAAGTAATCCACTATAACTAATAATTTTACAAGAGAGAGTCGAAAGACTCTCTCTTTTTATGTGCTCTAGACATAAATAATGATATGCCCGTTAACCAGAACATTCAAAATTTCTACCGTAGTGCTGCTGATAAAGACTTTTCACGTGATTTTCTTTTCCGTGTAACTCAGATGCAGTTGCAAGGTGTACCTGCTCTCGAAGAAGGTGACCTTATTTATGTTAAGACAGCCTCCCTTCCAGGTCGTGCCGTCACCAACGTTGCTGTACCTTATATGGGTCTCAACTTAAACGTTCCAGGTGCTGCTACTTATCCAGGATCAGATGCTTATGCACTTTCACTTTACCTTGATGCTGAGAGTTCACTTCGTAACTACTTCGAAACAGCTTCTCGTGCTCTTTTCGATGATCAGACATCTACAGGTGAGTATGGTACACCAGATGATGATTTCTACATTCAGTTAGCACAGCTTGATAAAGATCTTGAGCCAGTTGCTGAATATAAGCTTGTTGGTGCTTCTCTTCGTACTGTTAGTGACATTGCATATGACATCGCAGGCGGTACAGGTACCACAGTACAGATCGACGCTACTATATCTTACCACTTCTATACAAAAGAGCGTTAATCTAAATGCCTAACTCTATCCGAAAGCGTCTCCGTCTTCATCAAGATTGGACGAACGACATCCCACTTAAAAACATTTGGGGTATAAATTTTTCTGCTCGTACGGGGAGCGGTGAAATGGTTAATGTCGGAGAAGCTATCGATTATTACTTGAGTGTCTATAGACCTCAGAGTTTTAAAGTTGATACAAACTTAATTGATAGAGTATCTGATTCAGAGGTAGGCTTTCTTCTTGCTCAGAGTGTAGGCTTCCCTGGTGAAGATTTTGAAATATCTACTGCAAATATTTCTGACAAATCTGGCGGATTTCAAGTTGCACAAGTAGGTGGTACAAGGGGTGTGAATAACAGTGTTGATATTAAATTTCTTGAAACAAATAGAGATGTATTCTCTTTCTTCTTACAGCCATGGGTAGTGGCTGCTTCATATGCTGGCTTAATTGAAGATGATACAGAGCCAGATATTAAGTGTAATATTGACATCATTCAATATTCTCGTACAGCAGAGAGATATGCTGATAAGGTTAGTGAGTCCAATAAAGGTAACAATGATATTGTAGAGTATGGCATTCGTAAGATGCATACATTTTATGATGCTGTTCCAACTAACGTTCAAGGTGATGATGTTAGCTACGGTGAGATGAGTGAAAGTGATATATCTCGTGTTACAGCCTTTAACTTTTCACATTACCAATTAAATACTCCTAGAGGAGTGTTGAATGGAATTTAATGTTGAAATAGTTTTACCATCTGGTAGGAAGTGCAGAATAGAAGAGCTTACGAATAGAGAGTATCTATCTATTATTAAGTTCGCACAGAATAAGGATTTAGTAGGTATAAGTAGATTCTTCGATGAGCTCTTTATTGAGCCGGATATGAACATCTTTGATAGGTTCTATCTATTAATATATGTTCGAATGCTATTCATTGAAGGTAGTATGTCACTTAACATTGAAGATAAGCAAGTAGAGGTACAGCTAGCAGCTGTCCTTGATAAGCTTGAAGCTAACTATGTTGACCTTGAGACAAGGTTTAAAGAAGGTGGTATTGAAGTTACATTAGATCTACCATGTATAACATACTATGAGAATATTGATGACTTGTTTATAGCAACTATCAAGCAGGTTAGCATTGGTGATGATATACTAGTGTTTAACACTCTTAGTAAAGATGAGCAAATTCAGATTATGGATAATCTACCTGCTTCTATGTTTAAGCATATTAATAAGTTTATTCAAACCATTCAAGACAATCTTCTCGATCTAGCTATCATTGATGAAAATAAATCAATAGGGTTAGAAAAAATTAGTATTAATATTATTGGTAATGGTGTCATGCAGTTCATTACTAACATTTTCTCTACTGATCTCAATTCATTCTATACATTGATCTATATGTTCCAGAATACAATACTCCCAGGCTCTAACCTCTTCTTCGAGCTATCACCTATTGAGTCAAGAATCATTCTGAATGCACATAGTAAGAGAGTCAAGGATGAAAATGATAAGTTGCAAAAGCAAAATAACGGATAAATAATAGTATGAACTCAACTGTTAAAAGCTTTGTTACTAATCTTCAAGAGCTTAATGATGCTAACACTTTATCTATTAAGGTACCATCTACAGGAAAGAATGCATCATTTAAGCATGCTAGTGTTAGTCAGCAGAAGGAATTGCTTCGCTCTGTATTTGATGGTGTTGATGGTGTTATCAAACGTGCTAACATTCTTAACAAGCTTATCACAGACAATAGCATTGCAGACATTGATTTCCTTATTATTGATAAGAATCCTATTCTTATAGAGCTTCGTAAACAGTCAGTTGGTCCAGATATTACTATTGATGACGTCAAGTATGATCTAAATGATCTGCCTACCTTTAAGAAGTCTGATGTAAAGCTTAAATCTACAGTATCATATGATGATATTACTGTTAAACTTAAAGTACCTACACTCTCTATTGATATAGAGGTTAATACAAAGCTGGGGGCTGAGCTTGCAAAGGTTACAGATCAGCAGGAGAAGGTTAAACAGAGTGTTGATCTTGTTGTAGCCTACGAAACATCTAAATATATTGATAGTATTAAAGTCGGCGATGTAGGTATTACATTTGATGAGATTAGTTCATATGAGCGAAAAGAGATTGTAAATAACTTACCTCTTAAGTTAAGTAACAAGATTCTTAATTATATTGGTGGAATTAAGGAGGTAACTGACAAGTCTCTTACCTTTGATGAAGAAGTTATGGTAGAAATTGATGCTAGCTTCCTATCTACCGATTAAATATATTTGTGGCAGAAGATTCAACTAACCCATTCGCACAAGTATTAGGAGCCCTTGCTGATAAAGGAGCTTCAGGTCAAATGCGTGGCGATAAGGGTGTACGTAAAGATAGTAAGCCTGGTAAGGTAAGCCCTACCCTAACAACACAGGAAACATCTCGCTATAAGAAGATCTTTGGCATCATGAAAGATGTTATTAATCCAGGACCGGAGGCTGAAAGGATTAGTAAGACAACTAGAGGTGCTGTAGGTCAAACTGCACAGATGCAAAAGGAGGCTGAGAAGGGTAAAGATGGTGGTTTTAACTGGGGTAAGCTAATGGGTGGACTTTTATTAGGTGCAGGTGTTATCGGTGCTGCTCTTGCAACTTTAAAGGATACTATAATAACAAAGTTTGGAGAGTTTGCTGAGGCTATACTTGACTTCGGTAGTGTAGTCGCGACTGATATTGGTAAACTACCAACAATGGCAGCCAAGCTTGCGAAATTTATACCTCTCAAGACATTAAAGTTTTTACCATTAATCGGATCACTTCTTAGTTTTGGATTTGCTTATGATCACTTTAAAAAGGGTCAGTATATTAGTGGATTGTGGGAGCTTGTATCTGGTATAGCTAATCTCTTCCCTGGAGTTGGTACTGCTATATCGATTGGTATGGATATGATTAAGTTCATATACGAAGCTAATGCTCCAACAGATCCAAACACAGGTGAGCCAATGGACTTCGGTGCCTTTCTTAAGGCGAAAGCCTTGGAGTATGGTACTATATTGATGGATAAAATTAAAGAAGGTAAAGTACCTTTACTTAGCGGTTTTTGGAAGTTAGGTGAAGCTATTGGTTGCTTTGCCATGAAAGATTGGAAGGGTGGATTTAAAGCTTGGGCAAACTTCTTCCCTGCATTCTTAGGTCAAAGCGATTGGGATACTTTGAGTAAATCACTAAATGCATTATGGACCATGGTTAGTGAAAGTGATGTAGGTAAAAAAGCTGGTGAACTTGCTAATGATAGTTGGGCTTGGATGAAAGATATAATGGGAGAGATTGGTGAAGCATTCTTAGGATTCTTTAATGGTATTAAAGATTGGGTAGATAATACAATCAAAGCTGGTAAGGACCTGGTATGGGATATGATTCCAGATGCCTTGAAGCCTGCAGAACGTTTATCAGAAGCTGACCGAAGAAAATCTGCTTGGAATGCGCAGCAGCAGGCGCGACAGCAAGCAAAAGATGCTGCGATGTCTCCGGCGGAGCAGAGAGCACAAGAGATTTTACACCTCACACCAAATGAACTGAAAGCATTTAAAGCTACTGGTAAGTTACCAAGTGATGATGATGTCAATTGGAACCCACCAAAAGTGGAAGATGGTTATATTTCTAAAAACGGTAAAGTAACAGCATATGATAATCAAGACGATATATTAGCTGCTAAGCGTGGAGGTCCTATTGATAAGATGCTTGATCAAAACTCCGCAGTGATGAGTGAGCTTAATAGTGTTAATAAGAATCAGCTAAATGTATTGATATCTATACGTGATGCAGTTAATATGATGGTATCAAAGTCAGGTACCGGGTCATCACAAGTTCAGTTCGAAACTAATCCATTAACAGAAGAATTTTACGCATAATGAGCACACTACTAGTAGACACAAACGGTGGATCAATATTTAGTAATAGCACTGATATAGTTGATACCTCTACCGATATCGGTAAAAAGATTAAAGGTAATGAATATCTTAAAAAGTTTAACATTTCCCTTAATAATACAGATAATAAGCCAGAGTTAAAGCCATCAAAGAAAGTTATTGATGTTATTAATGACTTCAGTTGGTATGCAGGCCCTAAGGCCACATCAGCTGCGTTAGACAAAGTTCCATGTGTATTTCTCACAGAACGTGAGCAACTATTGAGCTCCCTCATCTCAGGTGCATTATACTATCTAAATGCATCGGCTGGTGCAATTAAAGCTGTCGGTGAGAGTGAATATATTCAATCCGTTTTAGGTAGAGTGGCAGAAAGTAGTAAAGAGACCTTAACAGAGATTGGTGGTAAGGTAGGCGCCGCAATTAACTCATTTCAAAACATCGCAGGCGGTACAGCATCTGATAAGGCTCTACTATCACAGAATAATTTAAAGTCACTTGAAGGTATTTACTTTACCAAACCTACCGGATTTCAATATAGGCTTCCAATCTACGGTAGTCCATCAACTTCAACTGGAAGTTGGAGCGGTGAGGCAGGTGGCTCTATTATTAAAACCGCTGTGAATGGGATGCAGAGTATACTAGGCGATATAAGTGAAGTAGTTAACTTTGCTCAACCTGGAGTATACATTGAGAAGCCGAGATACTTTCAAGGTGTTGATGGCCGTACTGAGTCTATAACATTCCCACTCGTTAATACAGTTCGTAGAAATAACTTTAGCCCAGTGCAGCAGAACTATGAGCTCTTATGGCTATTAGCTTTTCAGAATAAGCCATATAAGACATCGTTCTCAAGAACACCTCCACCAAAGATTTATAGTGTAACTGTACCAGGTCAGTTCTCAATGCCATATGCTTACATTGATAGTATGAGAGTTGAGTTTATGGGTACAACCAGAAAGACATCAGTATTTGTTCCTAATGGTAAAGGTGAGGGAGTGATTGGTAGTAAGCAAATCACTACACCAATACCTGAAGCATATCAAGTAACACTCGATTTTAAATCACTCATCGGTGATTATGGTAACACAATGCTTAGTGAAGCATTTAGTACTTCAATTAAAGATAACAAAGTAACTATAGGAAATAAGTAGAATGAGTACAATTATTAATGGCACATCACAAAATCAAGTTGAGGAGCTTAATAACCTTAACAGTAATTTGTATGAAAATATCTTTAATGTAAGTCTCCTTGACAATGATGGTAAAGATCTATACTTCTATAACATTCTTGATAAGGTTATCTTTCCTGATGATATAAGTGATGAATATATTGATGAGGTTACTATCAATACAGATAAGCCATGGACTACTCTATCTTACGAACTTTATGGTACAATTCAGTTATGGTGGGTAGTCTTTTTGTTAAATAAGCCGGAGTATATCTTTAAAGCTCAAGCCGGTACAACATATAAGTTCATTAAGCCTGGATTTGTAGGTGCTGTTATCAATCAAATTTCAACTAATCAGTAATGGTAATTTACGGTAATAATCTGCATGAGAAATTGCAGGGTGTCGCTATAAGTAGGGAGTACTTAAAGTACAATACCCCTTTCTGTGACCTTGTTGATGATCCAGATTGGCAAACAGATATTAATCTAGCACTTGACTACAATAGCGCACTTAATGGTAATTTAGATGCAGCTGATAAAGTTGTTCAGGTCCTTACTATTGCTAGTAATGCACTAGATAATTCAACAGTTGAGTGGTACCTACATAAGATAACTAATAACCCAGTATTCAGAAGTGCTATTGATAATATGCGCTCTCGTTGGGCTAATCCAGCTGACTGGTCTGATGAGTTTCAGTTTGACTTCAACCAAGCTCTAAATGATTGCTTAAACTCACCTTGTAACCTATTTACAGAGACATCTGATAGTATTGGTAGAATGGCTCAAGCAGCTTCTACTAAGACATCTGATAATACCTTTGGTGTTGGTGCATTATCTGGATCATTTATTAATATGATTGATGGTTTAGATCAGACTATCTTTAATAAAATACCTGCTATATTCCAAGACGGATTTACTGAAGTTGCACAAGTAGCTAATAAAGCATTTACAAACACACAAGCAGTTCTTGCTGGTAAAGAGAATCTTGCAACCTTTAATGATAGAGTTAATAATGGTCAGTCATTTAGATCACCAAGTGAAGTATTTAGATATACACCAGATGTAAAATCATACTATGATTACTCTGCAGCTAGTAGTAATGTATTGAGTAAGATTAAAGAGGACATTGGTGGTTGCTTTAGCAGGTTTGAGTTTAAGTATAGGTATAATCCATACGAGAATAACATGAGTCGTCCTATTGGAACAAGAACATTACATGTTAACGGTCGCGACTATGATGTTGATGCTGTTGGTACAGCAGATAGATCACCAAATAACTCATTACGATTAAGTAAGCAAACAAGTGTTGGTCCAAACATTATAGTTCCAAGCGGTGTTAATTCTGTTGGCGAAAGTTATATGGATGACGATGCAAGAATCTCTTCTATCTTTAATCTTGATGCAAGGAGCAAGAAAACACATAACCACTATTCAGTATTTGCTTCACTTATTGATACAGATACAAAGACATTATGGTATGAGGATTATGATAAAACAGCTAATGATGTTTTAACACTTCAAGGTACATCTAATATTGGATCTAACTACCGCATTGGTGTATCTGTTCAGGGAACAAATAATGACTTTATAGCTCGTGCTCTTAACCAAGAAAGTATTACTGATAGGGAGTTGCAACGCTATGGTGCCTCAACACAAGCAGGTACATATGCTGCTGGATTCAAACATATACTTACAGATGAAGGTATGGAGACATTATACCATACACCTAATACTCAAATCATTAATGATGGAGTAGCTGTTAGTAAGGGCTTATTTAGAGCATTTATGAATGATCCAAAGCTATGGCATGGTTCAGCTTCATATGTAAAGCCGCAGAGAGCTAATGAATATTTCATCGCTGCAAGACCAGCTGGTAAAACTACATGGAAGTTCTATAAGGTGTGTGATAGTAATGGTCAAACGAATCTGAATGTTGACTTTACAATGGGTGCATATAAACACTTCTTAAAGTCATATAACCTTGGTGATCTTACAGCTGCTTCTACAGGAGTTGCGAGAAGAAGGCCTATTGCTAATACAGACTGGTCAAGAGTATTAAAGGTATTCCAAAAGAATATTGGAACGATGGAAGTTAGAGTCTGTCAAGGTAACATTGAAAACATTAAAGCTAGACTGTCAAAACTTGAGAATACACAAAGTTTAGATAGTATCAATAATAATATCGGCTTCCGAGTTGATAATGATCCTTACTCACAATCTAGTATAGATAATGGTAGTTTAGATAATATTGATTTCCAAACTAAAAATGATCCATACTCACAATCTAGTATTGATGCTGGTAGTTTAGGTCAATCAGACGAGTCTAAAGTTTCAACGTTAATTAGTGACTCTGACGGAATTAGAGTCACTAATGTAGCTACTGAATCTGACGTTACAACAGTAAGCGAACCACGTACATATACAAAAGTTCTACCTGACGGAACTATCGCGACGTATACGACAGTGGAGACTAAACAAGTTCAATCTAGATTTAAAGAAACTGTTACTGAGTACGATTAATCTATATCAACAGCATCAGACTTATCCTGATCAGTAACAACCGGCTCTTCTGTTGTTAGAGCTTTCATAATTTCTTCTCTTGACATAACAAGCTTAGTTGTATTATCCATTACATTGAGCTCTTTCTTAGAGTCAATATCCATCTGCTTGATCTCTTTACGTGCTTCGTTGTTCTCCTTATTAGAGTGTATCTTCTGCATTGTCTCAATAGCACTATTGGCTGATCGCATAAGCTCAGCTAAGGAAGCAACGTCTCTATTCTCTGGTGCAGATGAGATATAGTCTTTAACATTATCTACAGCATCAAGTGTTGTATCGATAAGCTTTGCAGTCTTCTTTACAAGATACTCTTCAAGATCTTCAATATCTGGAATCTCTTGTGCTTGCTTTGCTTTCGTAATAGAATGATTCTGAGTACTCAACTGAGTAAGGATATCATCAACTGCATCGTTAACATCATTCCCATTAGGATCAAAAGCTGGATCATACTCTTCCATACACATATTTAATCTACAAGATATAGTTTGCAACTATAGTTGATTATCCTTAGTTATATACCATAATAGTGTATATGTTACTACAATTTGAAAAGACTCATCGAGATGCTGTGATGCCAGAAAAGAACCACAGCAGTGATACCGGTATGGATGTTACATCTGTTGAAGATGTATATATCCCAGCACGCGAATCAGCTGTTGTTGATATTGGTCTTAAGTTTGCCTTTATTGAGCCTGGGTTCTGGGTTAAGGTTGAAGGTCGTTCTGGTCTTGGCTTTAAGCATGGCCTTATGCCTCATCCTGGTATCATTGATTCAGGCTATAGAGGTGATGCTGGTGTTAAGATTTATAACTTTACAGATTGCGACTATCAAGTATGTAAGGGTGATCGTGTTGCACAGTTTGTTGTGTATGCTAATCACTCTGTTACTGTGGAAGAGGGTAAGGCTGTTAAGTCTAAGCGTGGCGCAAAGGGCTTTGGCTCATCAGGTAAGTAATTATGGTTGATTTTGATAAGATTTGGGTAGAGAAGTATCGTCCGCATAAGTTGGATGATCTTATCTTGGATGATAAGTCTCTACGTATTGTAAAGCAATTTGATGACGAGATTCCTAACTTGTTGTTTGTTGGTAGTCCTGGTACTGGTAAGACTACTCTTGCCAGGATCATTGTTAATGATATTCTCGGATGTAACTTCCTTTATATTAACGCTTCTGATGAATCTGGTATTGATGTTATTCGCCATAATATTACAAACTTTGCACAAACTAAGTCTTTTGATGGTGGTATAAAGGTAGTAGTACTTGATGAGGCTGATGGTTTAACTGCCCAGGCTCAAGCTGCTCTTCGTAATACTATGGAGACGTATGCTAAGTATTGTAGGTTTATTCTTACTGCTAACTATAAGCATAAGATTATCCCAGCTCTTCAGTCAAGATGTCAATCATTGGATCTCAAGCCTGTAGTAGATCAGGCAGCGAAGCGATGCTTCAATATATTAAAATTAGAAAACGTAAAAGTAAGTGATGAACAGAAAAAGAAATTTGTTATCCTGGTTAAAAGATTCTTTCCAGACCTCAGAAAAACTATCAACGAAATCCAAAAGTCAGTTGTTGACGGCGAGCTTTGCATTGATAGCAATGGGAGTGACAGCGAGCTTCTTAAAGGCTGCTTCGAAGGTCTCAAAAAAGACTCGTTAGGAGTAAGGAAGTATCTTATTGAGAATGAGGATAGGTTTCAGGGTGACTACGATACTCTTCTTGCAAACCTACTTGATTACATATATGATGAGCCTATTGATGAATTCAAGAAGAAGGCTATGATCTCTATTATTGCAGAGCATCTATATAAGAGTCAGTTTGTTGTTGATAAGGAAATTAATTGCTTTGCATGTTTTATCGGATTAGAAAAAGCTTTAAATAACTAGCTACCGGTATAAATATTAGTATGCAATTTGATGATAAGTACGAAAGTCTATTAAATGAATTTTTAGGTGGTGCACTAAGAAGTGCCGGTTCAAAGATTAGAAAGGCTGCAACTAGTGATAGAACCAAAAAGGTTTTACGTGGTGCTGGTAACTTAGCAGCAGATTTCGCTAAAGAGACTGGTAAGGTTGCTGCTGAGGTTGGTGGTGAAGGTATTAAAGCTGCTGGTCGAGCTGTAGGATCTCTTGCTGATAAGGCTATTGATGCTGCTGATAAAGGTATTAGTAAGCTTGCTGGTAATACTGAAGATGGTGAAGGTGAAGATACTATTACAATTAAATTGCCTAAGGAGTTAGCTGATACACTCCATGAAGTCCTAATGGCTGTCACATCAGATGATGCATCAGAAGACGGTGAACAAGCTGGTCACGCTGCTGGTTCAACAGAATTAGAAGCAAGAAATGCTCGTAGCCATGAACTTGCAATGGCTAAAGCTAAAGCTGGTATATCAGATGAAGAAGATGCTGAGAGAGTTGACAAGGCTCGTATGAAGTGAAATAAGCCAAGACGTACTTCAGGTGGAAGTAAAAAGTTTGTTGTAAAGGCATGTAAAGATGGTAAAGAGAAGGTTGTTAGATTCGGTGATCCAAACATGAAGATTAAGAAGAGCAATCCTAAGCGTCGTAAGTCATTTAGAGCACGTCATAAGTGCGATCAAAAGAAAGATAAGTTCTCTGCCGGTTATTGGAGCTGTAAAAAATGGTAATTCATTAATATATTCTATTGAGATAATACGTTATTTGATTAAATAACAGTATGACCCCTTCAATGTATGATGCGTACCTGTCTGTCGGCGACAAGCCGTCAGTTGGTGTCGATGATGCAGATAAGAAGGTAGTTACAGAGGAAGCTGTTACAGAGGAATCACTTACTGGCTTTCTATTAGCAACTCTATCAGGTGCAAAGATTGCAGCAAAAGTTGTAAGTGAGGAAAAGATAGAGGTAGAGGATGTAGTTGAGGATGTAGTTGATGATTCTATTGATTACATTAGTGCATATACTAATGCAACTGTTGTAGAGGCTCCAGAAGAGGAGGTTGTTGTAGAGGTTGTAGATACTGAAGAGGTAGAAGAGGTTATTGAAGAAGCAGAGGAAGAGGTTCCTGAGGCTGAAGAGGAAGTTGTTGAAGAGGAGGTTGTTGAAGAGGAGACAGAAGATCTTGGTGCCTTTATTTTAGATACTATTAAGAGTCAGGTTGTGAAGGAAGTGACTCCAGAAGATGCTGTTGCTGAGTTGCAGGCTATTGAGGAGGCTGAAGAGGAAGAAGTAGAAGTAGAAGTAGAGGCTATAGAGGAAGAAGTAGAGGATGTAGATGATGAAGAGTCTCTTGGTGATTTCATTCGTCGTACTATAGCTAAAGAAGCTAAATCTGCTATTACAGATACAGAAGCACAGTTCGAGGAAGAGATTAACGACATCGTCGAGAATGTTACGGATAAAAAGGATCGTAAGAAGCAGATTGCGAAGGTTAAGAGGGATAAGAAGGAAGCCATTACAGCTATTGAGGAGCGTAAAGGTGAAACTATTGAAGAGACATTACTACAGCTTGAATTAGTTGATAAGGATGCTGATGATGATAGTGAGGAAGATGCAGAATTTAAAGGTGGTAATTCAAAGCTTAAGAAAGAGCTTCAGAAGAGCATTAAAGCAATGTTCCTCGAGGAGCAGATTAAGCTTCGTAAGCAGATTGAATTAACTTCAGGTGGAGGTGGCGCCATTGGTGGAGGCTCCTCAACACTACAAACTAATAATATTTCTGAGTATAGATGTGATCTTAACGTATTCTACTATAGTGGTTGGCTACAAGAAGGTTCTACTATTTTCATTAAGCGAACAGATGGCGATGATGAACAATTCGCAACTGGTCTGACTGATTTAGAGACAGACTGGGCAAATAGACTAAACTTAAACTACGTATAGAACTATAAACAAATAATATATTATGGCAATTGACAACACAGACTGGAGCATTGACCGTGCTACTGGCGACATCCGATATATCGGTGACGACCACAACACGGGTACTCCAACATATGCAACGGTGATTGAATTTCACCGATTCCTACAAGACTTAGCGGATGACGCGGTCTCATCGGGAGATGACGAATTGGACATCACAGATACTGATCCATCATCTCGTTCTACTGATAACATTATCCTTCTTAAGGGTGCTTACAATATTGATGCTGATGCAGCAGAGCACCTATATGATGGATCGGTTAAGCAGGGCACAGGCGGTACAGAGGAGATTTACGCAGGATTCGTAAACTTCGGTAACGTTGACAAGATTCAAATTATTCAGAACGGAGCAGTTCTAGCGGATGATTGGTGGAACCTAGATGCAGGTGGTGGAGTTAACTCCACAACTGGTATCTCTCACCGATTCCTTCTTCCGGTACGAACATCTGGTGCTAATGTTGATAACAGGAAAGTTATTGCAACTTCCCGTCGTTTCGGCTACACCTACTCTGAGTTCACCGTAACACAGGCAGCGGAGGGTAACAACGTCTTGGCCCTATCCGAAGCAGTCGACCTTAACAACGAAACTATCATTCAAACAGTATCTACTTATACTGGTATTACAAATACAAATGAAGGTTATGTTGGTATTGATGTTGATAACAATGCTGCTAACGAATTCTACTATTCTGAGTGGGATGCAAATTTACCAACAAGAACAATTAACGACTTCTACGAGTATTTGAAATATCTCTCACGTGAAGGAACTGGCGAAACTCTTTATGGGTTGAACGGTGAGCTCTTCCGAGGTATTACTCACGAAATTGATATTGACACTAATGTTGGTACATTTGTTGAGCCAGAATTAGTCACATGGGATACCGGTACTGGACAATTGCTCGCAATTGACTCAGTTACAGCCGGTACTAAAATGTGGATTCAGCTACTTACAGGTGTTGCTCCTACTGATGGAGAGACATTGAGTGGTGCTGGTGGTGCTAAATCAGATGTTAACACTACAGTAACAACAAGAACTCCTTCCAAGCCATTCGTTGGTGCATCTACTGGATCATCGATTATTGGTTCTTACGGATTAGGTGTTCAGACAAATGACTTGACAAACAGTGATAAGTTGTTCGACTTGACAAACACACAGATTGTTCCACCGAACAACGTTACATTTACTGTTGGTGGTTTGGTGAGTGGTGAGGATAGAGTATTGGTTTCTCCATGGGACGGTGTTTCTACCGACGTTAATGGTGATCCAGCAATTGATCAAGATCAATTATCCCTCGCATCCGCGTTGACAACTGATAACATTACTACAGTCACAATTGGTGGTTCTGCAGGTCCAGCTACTGTTCCTACTGATACACCGTCTTCAGGTACTATACGAGTTGTAGATAACCTTGGATTCGACCGTAGATTGGAATACTCTGCATTCAGTGGAGCAGCATTCACAATCACATCTACTGATGGACAGGAAGACTTCTTAGGTAATGAAGCTGCAATTAACAACGATGTATATATTACATACATTGATACGTTAGCTAGTGGAACATCTGAGAACTTCACTGCTGTTTACAGTACTGATAGAGACTTGATCGTATTGGTTCGTGATGGTGGTGGTACTCCAATTAAGCAGTTCATTACTTCTGCTACGTTTGGTGGATCCAACACAACAGTTACGGCTATTAGAACATCCGATCTATAAACAATTAAACCAAAGATGGTGGAGGGTCCGATCCCCTTCACCTCTTTTAACCTTTTATTAGAATCAAACGAGCACTAATAAAAGGTTAAAAGAAATTTGACTTCCTTAATTCTTACACTATAATTAATTACACGACATGGCAGCAGTAGGCATAGTTTTTGACGGTACCCGATTGAATTCATCAGACGCGAATACCGGATGGGGTAACTTTGCTACTGGTGGTGGTGCACCAGCATCTGAACCAGCGAACGCCTATCAGCAGGATACACCTGGAAGTTCGGTTGGTGCTGTTGGTAAAAAGATTAACTCTACAACGCAGAGGCAAGGTGTAGATTATAACGGTACAAGTGTAAACTATAGTGGTAATGGTTATCTATGGTATGCAAAGGTATATGTAGCAGACGGATTCAACGTAAACTCTACATGGGGTGTAGAAGTTGGCATGGGGTCAGGAGACACAACACCTTCACATAGATATAACCTAGCAGGAACCGGTGCTAACAATGATAGCTACTTAACTTACCCTCCACAGGGTGGATATATTATTACTGCAATTGACCCAACTATTGATGGTTGGGCAGAAACTGTCGATTCAGGCGGTACTTTTGATCAAACCTCTGTGAGTTGGTATGCAGTCGGTGCACAATTTATCACAGGTGAGGCTAAATCTGAGAACGTAGCAATGGATGCTATTGACTATGGTACAGGTTTAACACTATCAGGTGGTGATGGTGGTGATACGGATGGTACATTTATTGATTACGTAACAGAGGATCAAGATGACAAATCTAATAGATGGGGTGTTGTTACCGGTGCCGGAGATAACGTTAGAGCGAGAGGATTACTTACAGTTGGAACAGCTACTGCAACTGAGTTTAATGATACTGACTCTATTGTATCTTTTCTTGATGGTTATCATAGTGAAGGTAAGGTGGGTGTTTATGTTTCCTTGAGTAGCGCTAGTAATGTCATTACAATGGACTCTCTTTTGATTGGTGATGGTAAAATATACGCAGGAATAGCTGATACAAGACCAGATTTTACAGTTGGTGGCAACCTTGGTACTTTTACTTGTGGAGCTACTATGCGTAACTTTCGAAATATTACATTTACAGCTGGTAATGATATTGAAGATGCTGATATAGAATGTCAGCTCTTAACTCAAGCATCTGCTAATATAAGCGCATCAACAATCAGAACTAACTCTTTGGTATCAGTAGCATGTTTACAAGATCCGGTTTTTGGAACAACAACAGATTTGCGTGATGTTGAATTTATTCAAGCTGGTGCCGGTCATGCTATTGAAATAGATACAGCTGGTACGTACAGTTTAACTGATATAACTTTCACCGGATATGGTCTTTCAGGTGCAGATGATGCTGCTTTAGATGTAACAGAAACAACTGGTACAGTAACTATTAATGTTAATGGAGGAAACTCACCAACATATAAATCAGCTGGAGCTACAGTTGTTGTTAACAACACAGTTTCTGTTACAGTTATTGTTCAAGATGTAAATGGTAACTTAATACAAGATGCGAGAGTATTAATGGAAGCAGATACTGGTGGTGATTTAGCTGTAGGTACAGATATTGTCACCGGCTTAACAAATATTAACGGAGAAGCAGTTAACGCAGGATTTAACTATACTAACCCTCAACCTGTTAAGGGCTGGGTTAGAAAGAGTACAACACAACCATTTTATAAGCAGGGTATCATTGCTGGTACCATTCAAAGTACAGGATTAACGACAACCATACTAATGATTTCAGATGAGTAAAAAACCAGACGAGAATAAACCTAATATAGATATTGAGGACTTAGGAATAGAGAATAGCGCAGGCTATAAGAATCTCATCGCTATACGTGATTACACAAAAGCAACAAGACAGCTGGTAAAGGATCTAGAGAAAGAAATGCAGAATGTGATTAACCAGCTTCAACAAGAAAAGGTCGAAAGACAACAACTCCAAGACCAAATTGTACAAATATTACAGCGCCTAATCTAAAATGAGCCTCTTATCAATAGACTGGGCTACTAAAGTTATAACAGTGCCCAAGGCATATACAACCCTTGTACAGTCCTCACCGACAGAGATTAGGGAATTGCCTATTAACCAATTTCACCTTGATCTAAGATCAGAGGAAGCTGCTCTAGATGGCATGCCCAATCTGGTTACTCATAGGCACAATACAGAGGTGCTGTTGGGAGGTATTGTATATGCTCGAGTGGTAGAGATTATTAGTGGATATACTATTACATTTGAAGATGGTCAATATGCTGTTAACTTAACTGGTGCTAATAGTAATATCGGTGATGTTGTTAACGTTAACCAGGTATCTGTTCGATCAGCAAACGCTGCTGGTCTTATCTCTAACTCAGCAATTGAGTATTCATCATTTGAAGGTTTTGTAACGATTGATGTTACTACATCTAATGTTGGTACTGTATATCCTACCGGTACAGCTCAGAAACCAGTTAATAATTTAGATGACGCTCTACTGATAGCAACTACACGTGGCTTATCTAAGATTAGAATTATTGGTGACTTTACATTCCAGCCTGGTGATACTGTTGAAGGCTTTGAAATCTATGGAGAAGGTTTGCAATCCTCGTTGATAACATGTGTGTCAGGCTCTGATTTAACAACTTCAGAGATATACGAGGCTGAGCTTATAGGAGAGACTACAGGGTTAGTTTCTATTACTGATTCTTTCGTGCACGATTTTCATTTCGATGAAACACTATCAAATACAGAGACGATTTACATACTTAATTCTTTGGTTGAAGGTGAGATTACTTTGCCTGATGTTTACTCTGGTGATCTAAAAATTATTAATTGTTATTCAAACGTTGCCGGTACAGGATCTCCTACCATTAACTTTAATGACTGTGAATCAGATGCTATTATTCGAAACTGGACAGGTGGTATTGAATTATCAGCTGCTTCACAGGGTAATAATATATCTATTGACTTGAACTCAGGTAATATTATAGCACTTTCTAGTAATACCGATGCACTCATTAACTGTAGAGGTGTCGGTCTTCTTACAGATGATACTCCAAATACAACTACAGTGTTAAAAACTGGTCTTGTATCAGAGGTAGCTATTGAATATGCTTCTTATCAAGATGCTGTAACTATTAATACTGCACTAACTGGTAATACAGGAATCCTCTACCCTGTTGGTACAGCTCAAGCTCCTGTTGGTAACTTAGCTGATGCTATTTTAATAGCTGAAGACAGAGGATTTACCAAGCTTAGATTCTTTAGTGACTATACATTCTTAAGTAGTGATATAATTTACAACTATCATATAACCGGTGAAGGTCAGCAAGTTACTAATTTGACATTCGAGCCTGGATCTGCTCTTGTAGGTTGTGAATTTCACGAATGTCGCATGACAGGAACTATTACAGGCTTTATTGGTGCAACTAACGTATATCTAGATGATCTAGGATCAACAACACCTATACCAACAACACAAAGTGTTGTAATTGAAAATTGTTTAATCAAAGGTACATTATCTATACCAGCTCTATATTCTGGTGAGTTGAAGGCACTTAACTGCTACTCTGATGTCGCTGGTTCTGATACACCGATTCTTGATATGGGTGATAGCTCTGGTAGTTTAATTATGAGAAACTGGTCTGGAGGCATTCAGCTAGAGAATGTCTCACAGAGCAATGAGATGTCTATCGATTTAGTTTCTGGTACTGTAAAACTTCTATCATCAGTTTCTGATGCTGATATTACAGTTAGAGGTGTTGGATTAATTACAGACAATTCACTATCTGGTGCTACTGTAAATGACGATGGATTATTAAACAGAGAGAACATTGCACTTGCTCAAGCTTCTGACTCTGGATATGCTCAAGGACCAGGTAATGGAGTTAATCAAATACAGCTAGATTCAACAGCTTCATCTTCAAATGCTGCTTATGATCCATCAATGATCATTATTAGAAGTGGTACAGGTGAAGGCCAAGGAAGAATGGTATACAATTATGAAGGTTCTACTAAAACAGCAACTGTTGATAGAAACTGGAAAATACAACCTGATACAACATCATTTTATGCTGTAATGCCTAATCCAGGTAGAGAGCATGTTAATGAAGGGCTAGTAGCATCAGCAACACTCTCATCTGTAGAGTTAAATTCTGCTGCATCTAGTGTAGATGAGATGTATACTGGACAAACAATTTTCTTAAGATCAGGTACAGGTGATGATCAAGTTAGATCGGTACTAAGCTATGATGGAACAACCCACATTGCAACGGTTGAGGATTGGGTAGTAACCCCTGATACAACTACTGCTTACGTCATGCTACCAAATTCATCTGGAGCAGGTGGTGGTGGTGAAGCAGATTGGACCTTGTCTGAGAAATCTCAGATTAGATCTGCACTTGGTGTTAATGGTACAAAGACTGCAGCTGTTAGCGGTCAGTTGCAAGAGAATACAGTAGCTTCTAAGGTTGCTGCTTGTAATGCAGAAGAAGTAAACCTTAAAATAATTTAAACGTAGTTGCGTCTAAACAATAAAAAAAGCCGCTCTTCGGAGCGGCTTTTATTTATTTCTTCTTTATGACTTTCTTAGATACCTTTTTCGGTACCTTTTTAGCTTTCTTTCTGGCTTTTTTTCGAGGCTTTTTTCTATCCTCTATAAGTATTACTTTCTTTTCAACTACCTTTTTAGCAGCTTTCTTTACTGTCTTCTTAACTGCTGCTTTCTTAGGCTTAGGTTTATCCATTGCTTTGAACAATGGCTCAATCTTAGGCTTTCCAGCTGCTTTCCAACAATCGTAACAATAGAACGAACGGAACCCCTTAATTTTCTGTGAACTATTACAGACAGGGCACCACTTCGTTGTAGCGACTTCTTTTGGCATTAAAGATAACGTTGAGTGTAAGTATCGCTCTTTTCAGCGACCTCTTCTGTGCTCTCAGCAACTACTTCTTCGTCTTCTTCTTTAACTGGACCTTCACTATTACCTAGTGTAGGAAGCTCAGGAACTTCTTCAGGCTTGATTGATACTTCATCATCACGCTTCTGAACGTCTGCAATAGGTGGGAGATTGACACCAAAGTCAACTGGCTCACCAAGTGCTGATGGAATGCGGATCTTACCTACAAGACGACCACCACCGTGATCAGAAGCAACTACAACATCACCTCTATCGTTAACTTGTGAAACACGTGTATGAAGTCCTGAATCAATCATTGAATCAAGAACATCTTTAACATTCTGTGGAAGATCTTTGTACTTCTCATGACTCTTGAAGTCACTATTAAATTTAAACACATCACCAACAAGGAAACCTTGCTGCTCAAAACGACTCTCGTATTTCTCGAGAAGATTAAGAAATTTTTTGTCTTTAGCCATACTATTATTTAGTCAGTAGGATAAATATTTATACAATTTTATGGCAGTAAGGTTAGACAATCTCAAATTAACATCTATCGAAAAGAACTCTCTCGATAGTGGCTACTTGTATAAAGATATCAAATTCGATATATCACTAAGTCGGTTTAATAAGGAAGAGTTATATTCAACCCCATCTCCTGAAGATCTTGGTGAATTGCAAGATGGTCAATCAGTTATTAACTCTGTTAAAAACATACTCACAACAACACCTGGTCAGAAGCTTCTTAACCCTACTCTTGGATTAGATTTTAGAAGTTACCTCTTTGAACCTGTTAATACTACAACATCTTACTTTCTAGGTCACTATATTTATAATAACCTAGGTGTACAAGAACCACGTGTTTCTTTAGAAGCTGTAGAGATAGAAGGTAATCCAGACGAGAATCAATATAACATTGAGATTAGCTTTAGTGTTCCAAAGCTTGATATATACAATCTATCTCTCAATGCTACATTGAATAAAGATGGTTATGTCATCATCTAGAATACTGCTGATAGCTTAAATATATATAATGAGCCTTCAAGATTTTACAGATTACAAGCTTCCGAAGAATGCTTATCTATCTTTCGATGCTGACTCTCTCAAGAGTCTCATTATTGAGAGATTGAATGAGAATGAAACATTTACTGATCAGAACTTCGAAGGCTCGAACTTCAGTGCTTTCATTGATGTTGTAGCTTATATGTATCATGTATTGCTATTCCAACTTAATACAACATCTAACGAGTCAACATTCAATACAGCTACTCTATATGAGAATATGAATAAGCTTGTATCTAATATTGGATACAATCCTCTTGGTGATCAAACATCTCTCCTTAATATCTCTCTATCAGCTGACAATCTTGCAGCAAATGTCTACACTCTTCCACGCTTTAGTAACATTACTGGTGGTGGTAATACATATGTATCAACACAAGATATTACATTCGAAAAGACAGTAGATGGTGGTTTAGAGTCTGTTGCATCATCAAACAATACACTATATCAAGGCACACTTACAGAAGCTACATTTAATGCTACAGGTGAGCCATATGAGAACATCATTCTTATTGATTCATTCACATCAAAGCAGTTTACACAGAGTACTTCAAACCTCAATGATTCCAAGTTTATAAGTGACAATACATTTAGTGTATTTGTTCAAGATAATGCTACTGGTGTATGGTCAGAGTATACAGAGACTGCTTCTCTCTTCCTTGAAGAGGCTGATGCTAAGAAATTCGAAAAGCGTCTTAATGGTAAAGGAAACTACGAGTTTAAGTTTGGTAATGATCTAAATGGTAAGCAACTTGGTGCTAATGATACTGTATTAGTATTCTATGTTATCTCTGATAATGAAGCTGGTGACATTGGTCCAAATTCTCTTGATAATGCAGCATTCGTACTTTACGGATCTACAAACTTTGAAGCAGTTAAGAATGTTATATATAGCTCAGATGAGACATTGATTGTTCCTTCACAGCTTACAGATATTACTGCTACTAACTATAATAGATCTTCACCACCTAAAAAGGCTGAGACTGTTGATGATATTAAGAATAGTGCACCAAAGGTATTTGCTTCACAGAATCGACTTGTAACTAAGGATGATTACGAGTATCAAATCAATCGAAACTTTAATAACATTACACGTGATGTTAAGGTACTCTCCAATGAGGACTATACTTCAAAGGTACTTTCTTACTATACTGACCTAGGACTTGCTCAGGGTAATGATGATGCACGTATCCTTTACTCTCAGGTGTTATTCTCTACATCTACATCATTTAACAATGTATATGTATACACCGTGCCAAATGGGGAGACAACGTTAGCCGGTGTTACTCCAAAGTACCTCAATTCTGCTCAAAAACAGCTTATTACAGAGTTTTGTGATAATAAGAAAGACATTACACAGAATGTTGTTATTGCAGATCCAATCTTTAAAGCATTTGCATTTGGAGTATCTAATGTTGGTGGTAGTTCGCTCGGGTCTGACGATACAGTAGATGAGATAGTGAATGATACTGTACTACGTGTTACCCTTGATAAGAATCAAGCTCTCAATGATGGCGCTATAAAAACAGCCATATACAACACTATTAATAACTACTTTGATAGTATACAACTTGGTGATGTTATTAATGTAGCAAACCTCACTAATGACATTCTTAATATTCAAGGTGTTACAGCATTACACACAGTTAATGGTGATGCTGAAATTTCTAATCTAAGCTTTGTTGTATGGAATCCGGATTATAAAGATGCAGATAAAGCTATCCAATCTTTGAACTACCAACTTCAAGATTTCCAATTCGGATACTTCTATAACCCACAAAATATTACGAATAAGATTGCTATACGACGACTTTAGCATTAAATATGTTATATGTCGCTAAGCTCTCTCCAACTCGATTCATCTGGTGAATTCGACTTGTTATATAACTTCTTCTTCGTAAGGGATTATAAAGGGGTTGAGACATACGAGAGCTTTGCACTTCCTTTTACACCTTTAACATTTGTACCAAATCTCGAGGATGGAATAGCAGATTTTGTCTCTAATAAAAGGATTGTATGGGACTTTGGTGATGGTACAACTACTGAGAGTGTTACCGCTTCTCATGCTTATGAAGAGCCAGGTAGATATACTGTTAACTGCTACTTATATGATTCTAATGGTAAAGGCTACCTTGATACATTTTCTGCTAAAGTAGACATAACAGATTTTATTGCTGACAAGCTTACAATTAGCGTTGATTCAGATATAACACATAATACAGGTCAGGTTCTTAATCCTATAACGGTTGATAGATATAACTCTTATAGAACTCTAGAGAGTGGTTTACCTTCGATTGTAGCATATTCCTCCGCTGGTGTTGATAATGACTATTTCAGAACTGATTTAGATGAAGAGACATATGGTCACCTTAAGCCTTATTCATCTTTTGTTCAATTACTAACGAGTAACGGTATTGAAGAGACAGTTCAGGTTGAGAGTGTAGTAACAGAAGATACTCCAATCTATATTAAATTAAGTAGTAACGAAATCGTATATACTAATGCAACTGATGTAGATGGATTCTATGCTGGTTTAACAGGTACAGGAGATACTTACTTTAAGACCGATTTTGCTGGTAATTATAATTTACTACTTGGTTTTGAGCAAGGTGGAATTTTCGAACATGTCAATACAACAACATATGGTGTCTCTGCTGATATTGGTTCGAATAATTCTTATAACAGATTATCTTTCTCTTCAAATGGTATTGACGGTGAAGGATTAACTCTATTATCAACTTTCAATATTGGTGATACTAAGTTTGCTGGATCAAAGATTTCATTTGTTGTTAAGGTTAAAGATAATAGCTTATTCACACAAAAGAATATGCCATTGCTTAGTGCAAATAGTGGTCCTGTTCTTGATCTTTATCTTACTGATGGTACAACAACATATGATGTTGAGTATACTGCAAATTTCCTAACTCTTTCAACTCTTGATGAGGGTGGATTCTTCAAGGGCTACTTTGTAAGTGATACTGCAACAACTCTTGAAGATGTTTACCTTTCCGGCTACACATCATATGAAAGTGTTGATATTGTTGGTCAAAGTAATACCTTTACAGTATATCCAAGTAGCTTTTACACTGTTGCAAAGACTGGTGAGAACATTGACTTTGAAGCAGCTTTTAAAGATATTGCAATCCAACCATTATTCAGTGATGCTAAGGTATTAATGAGTGACTTCCTTGGATCTATATTTGGTGATTTAAGTGCTACACAAGATTCTATTGGTAAGTCAACATATGAGAAGATTCAAAACTTCTTTGATAATAATACTACCCTTGATGAGAGTAATGTTGATCAGCTTGATGGTATCTTACAAATGCTTGATCTTCCAGAGCTTAATAAATATTCACTACCTCCTAAGTTGAGTAGACTTATGGATCTACTTTCTATTAGTAAGTCAAAGCTATTCGGTAGACGTAATAGAGATAAGACACATTACCAATCTTATGGTTATGCTAATAGTGACTACTATGGTTATAACCTCGGTGATAGACTTACAACTGGTAGTGAGATTGTTGTTGGTGAACCAATCGTAGCTAATGAAAAGTATAGTGGTAAGTATATTACACTTAATACTACATTCCCGCTAAGTGCACGTGTTACTCCAACGATTGAAGTTACAGATGGTTTTGTGTATGGTACATCTACTGGTGAGTTAATATCAGCAGCAACATCAGAGCTTGCGGATGGTACAGCAATCACACGTGAGCGTTTTAGTGAGTGTGAGATTTTAACAGAGCAAGGATTTGAGATTCTTACTCAGTCATTATCAACTAGCTCAACTTACTATAGATTAAGTGATTACAACTCAACATGGGGTTGGCCATTACTCTCTGGTGGTAGTAGAGAGATTACAGATATCTATAACTTTTACTACCAGAAAGATACACAAGGAGAAATCGAAAACTCCATTATTGACTTTACAGATCCAAATAACACCATATCTTATAACCTCACATCATATGATGAATGGTCAAAGGATAATGGTATAATGTCCAACATTTTTGCTCAGTCACTATACGAAGGCCTCGAGCTTTTTGAAGATTAAATATTAAAGAAGATGGCAAACCAATCACTAAGAACAGTTCTTGTTAAATACTCTATCACCAATCCTGAGATTACTAATGGTGATTACAGAGATACTGTTACTCCATTCTCATTTTTAGATTTTATTAACAATACTCAAGCAGATTACACACCTGAAGAGTATAGTTCATTTTATAGCTCATACCTACAATCTTGGTACTCACAGCAGCAAGGTTCAGAGGCAGAGCAAGCAGCTCAGTTTAAAGACTACTATAAGCAGTTTATTAAAGAGATTGTCATTAACTACACTACAGAGACAGAGAAGAGATTCCTTGAGAAGATCAACTTCAATGACCCTGCTGACTTGGATGTAGCTATTCCATTCTTTGCTAACAGGCTTAAAGACATTGCTCTATTCTATAAGAAGAAGAGAGATGAAGGTAAATATGTTATTGATAGAAACAAACTCAAGGGTAGTAAGACTGGTCTTGAAAAAGCTATCTTTGATAACATCTACAACTTCACATTCAATACAGAAGATGCACTTGATACATCAACTCCAGATGTTATTGCAGCTGTAACAGGACTTGGTATTGAGATTGAAGAGTATGTTGATGTATACGGCGATTACTTTGATCTTCCAGATGGTGGTGAAAGTAATAACATTAATGAGATTGATACTAAGTACTATCTTGACCCAGCTGGTATTGAGGCTATAACTGGTGAAGAGAACTTCTTAACTAATCTTAGAACATTCAAGATTAACCCACCGGCGATTACACCTCAAGAGTTTGATGCTATTTGTAATCCAGACAATGCGTTGGTTCAAGTTGACAATCAATATAGGAAAGGTGGTCTTTCAATCAGTCAGGTATATGCATTGAAAAGAGCTCTTCTTTCCAAGTATCTTGGTACAGATATTTACTACGTTGATACATCTACTACTCCTGCTACATCAGGGGTTATGATTGTAGCTGATAATCCTGCTGCTAATGCTCTAAACTTACAAGGTGCTGATACAGCTACAGTTGAGAGTAATCAAACAAAGCTTTTAAGAGATGTTGGTCTTAACTTTAGAGCTGATGATATTGGCTTGTTTAAGCTTCAAGCTGAAACCTTTAGATATAGCATTGAGAACCTCGAAGCAGATGAGTTCTATATTTTCCCTGATCCATCCAAGTTTGGTAATGTATCAACAAACCCTCAGGCAGATTACCCAATCTATTATAGGTTTGATCATAGAGACAATACAAGAAACGTTTCAAGTGGTTTTGCTGCTGGTGATCCAAAGATTACTAATAAGGTTACCACATTTGAATCTTATACTACTAAGGAAAGAAACAATACACAACTTGCTGAGCAGAATGACATTAGCTATAAGCTAAACTTCACAGATCTCTTTAACCAAGGTCTTGTTGATAAGTATCAAACAGATGTATTTGGTAATGAGTATGCTCTTTTTAAGGCTGAGTCACTTAGACCTATCAATGAAGAAGCTTCAACACAAATCAAGAACCTACTTCTTAACGGGCATGTATTCTTTGATTACTTCGAAGGTTATAACTTTAACTACTCACTAACAGGAGTAAGTGGTAATACTTTCAAGACTGGACTTACTTCAGTTACAAATGGATTTAGTGAGTTGGATGGTCCTTTAACATTATACATGCGTGAGTTTTATCCTTATCAGGAATTGATTGAGGATACAAGAAACCTTATACCTTTCTGGCGTGATGGAGGTGCATTTACTTTCCTTGATGGTACCAATCTTCCAGATCCTCTTTCAGGTCTTGGACCAGGCTATCCTGCTTCTACTAACTACTATTACACAGTTCTTGCAGAGGGTACATTCCCAGAAGATCAGCAACTAACAACAGAGCAAGTAGTACTCTCAGATATTACAACAGAAGCTGATTTCCTTATTATTGCTGAAGAAAGTGTTCCTAACTTTGAACAGAACATCAAGTATTACCTTTCTGCTGGTGATCCATATACTAACTATGATGGTGGTTACTTTGTGGATGATGTTATTCTTCCGAATGACTTTAACTACTCTGATAACTATAGATTCCTTGATACAGCTGATACTAATGGTTCAACTATTCTTTCAGATCTATCTTCTTCAGTTGTAACACTTACTAAAGAAGAGAAGAAATCACTTAATGGTAGGTTATATGTTAAGAATGGTACTTACTCAACATCAGAGCCTGTTTCAGCTGCTCTTAAAGGTACAGTTAGTAAGTATTCTACAGCAGTTCAAGATCAAGTTAATCATGACCTTGTAGACTTTGATATTATTCAAAATACTATTTTCCTTGAGACTAAATCAACTCTTATTATTGATAAGATTTCACATGAAGATGGTGTGTTTGTAGCTCCTTCTACTGTTAATACATTTTACAGTGTTAACAGTGCTAGTGGTGTTGAGACATTTACTAATAGATTCTATGTTGAAGAGACTGGTAGAGTATACTTTGCTAGGTTTAGAGATGATTCAAATAGTAGCTGTGAGAATGTTGCTGATAACTATAAGGCAGTATATCCTGAAATCTATGAGTATAGCATTGCTAACAACACTACAACAAAGGTATATCCTGAGAGTGAAATTGATAGTTCCTTAAGCGCATTCGAACTTAACATTATTAATGCGAATGAGAGAAACTATACTCCTGATGCTGTGCACACACCAAAGATTGCATACAACAGTAGAAATGACTTGTTTAAGGTGACTTACATTGTTAATGATAAGAACGACTTTACACACATGGTTGATGTGTCATTTAGAATGGTAGATAATAAGTTAACTGTTGTTGATTCAAATAGATACGAGACATTAAATACTATTGTTAGAACGTCAACGTTTGGTAACTTTACATCATTTAGTCAGATTTCTGCTACTGGTGGAAGCTACTCAACAGACACAGATAACTTTACCCTTACTATATAATGAGTAACATCTTTATTAACCTCCCAGTCACAGAAGAGAATACAACAGTTCTCAAAGATGAGATTTTATTCAAAGGTGCTCCTTCTATTAATTTCATACTTTCTGGGATTGATGAATCAACTAATGCTGCCTTAACTCTAGATATTAACTGGGGTGATGGTTCTGATACAGATTTCAGCCAAAAGGACATTGTATTTAACTATAAGGAAGAGTCTATCTTTAACGAGATGCTTTATGGTAAAGTAGGTGGTACTATTCTTGATGAATACGAGCATACATACGTACCATCAACTAGCTCATTCTTTACGAACCTTACAGCTCAATTCCTCGTTCACTTTAATAATGGATTCTACGCTAATATCAATCAACCTATTAAGTTGATTAGAGAGAGTTATTATGATAATATCCAGAAGCTTGGTATTACTTCTACTCAAATGACAGGATTTTCTGGTTCTAATACAGTAGCCAATCTACAGAGTAAGTTCAACAACAGTACCTATATTACTTTCCTAAATAATTGATTGTGTTCTTCATTTGTACCATTAAATATGTATGTTAATGGCTACTACAAATACATATCATGTAAGCTCAGTTGCTTTCCCTACAGCAGAGTACGACGATAGATACATATCTGTTGATCAAACTGCTTCTACACTTGAGCAGGGCTTCCAGGTTAATAGTATTGACGCACTTTCAGGAGCTCGTGATAGTAGGATTAACAACTACTCATCATTCTACATGACTGGTAGGAATAAGCTTACTAACTTCCTTTCTATATCTTCTATTGCTGAAAGTCAATCAACTTCACTAATTACTAAGATTGGTTTTGAAAGACCTGGTACAGAGCCATCCAAATACTTCTACATATTCAAGAGCAATCTTGATGCTACTGATCAGCAAAAAGCTCTTGGTCTTAAGACCCTTGATACTACTGGGTTATTTGATAATAACTTCTTTTTCGAGATTGAAGCCCTTAATAACAACCTTTGTCGTATTAAGCACAACAACGGGTTGTTTGACTTCTACCTCAACTACAACACATCAGAAAATACCTTCGTATTCTACCAGAATGTAGATTACTATAAGGGTATCACGCAAGAGCGAAATGATGTATTTAGATATGTGCTTGATGATGATGGATATCTTCAATTATTCAAGTTTCATAACGATGTTCTTAATGTTGTTACTTTAAGTGGTGATAGCATGGTTCTCGAGCCATTAAAAGCTGGTAGTCTTAACAGAGGTCTTAATAACTTACTTCATGTTAACTACAACTTAGATCAAAATAAGCAGTTTTTAAATAAAAGCTTTGCAAGCTATAATAATCAAAAGACATCTAATCTTATTCTAGATACAGAGAATAGTAATGATGATGAAGATGGTCAGTATTTATTTGTTGCTAACTACAATAGTATCTCAGCTGATAGTATGCCTATAAATTATCTCTCACTTGATACTAATAGGTCTGAGTTTAACTTTGTCAAAAGGGGTTCTAGCATGGTTAATAGTCCAATCGGGCTAGGTCAAGATCCTAGAGAGTATTATGGCATATATTCAGGTAATGATCAAGAAAAAGGTCTTACTAAGCTTAACCTCAATTACAGTTTTTATGATAAAGATGTATTTATTGTAAATGGTACAGATACTCACTTTACTGCACCTTCTTCAATGTATCCATACGAGAAGCTAAACCTCAATGATACACAATTTGCCTTTAATGGAGCTTTTGCTGGTCCTTCACCAAACCTTGCTGATAAGGTATTTGTAAAGAGGCAGAATAGCACACAATATGATAATGGTAGATATCTTTGCACTTGGTTGTCAGGTGGTGTACTTGGAACACAGGGTATATGGGTAGATAGATACTACTATCCAGATAAGATCTCAAAGAGTGCTGCTCTTTCTTCTACATCTGTATATCTACCTTCTTTCTTTGATAGTGTCGATAGTGTTGATCTTGCAGTAACTGAAGCAGTTCTCAATAAGGAGAAATTCTTCGATAAGAGTAGTGATTCTGCTATTGTACCAAATGCTTCAGTTAAATATCAAAGAATTGGTAATGCTGACATCACAGAGCTCATTAATAGCTCATCTCCTATTATCTCATCATTTGATAGTTACTTAACATCCAAGATTGTAAGAGGTGAGACAGAAAATATTTGTAATGACTTTATCGGTGATGAGCTTACGTTTGATGGTGATAAATATGCATGTGTTAGAGTAACAGATCAGATTGATTCTGCTAAGAACTTTACATTGAACTTTAACATGTATATTAATCCTGAGAATCAGTATGGCTTTGCTCTTATGGGCAACAATACTAATAAAGGATTTGGTATTTTCCAAGATCAGACAGTAACACCATTTGTTCATGTTGTAAGTGAAAATACACTTTACATATATAACACTGACTTTACACTACTCAATAGAATAGACTTTAAAACCAAGATTAAGCAGGTATTTAAGAGAAGTGCACTTGATGACTTTATTGTAACATGTGCAGGTAATCTATTCTATAAGGTTAACACACAAGGTAATAAGATTAAGCTTGAATGTGGTTCAGATATTCTTGATTACTATGGTGCTTATCAGAAACATGATAATATCGACTTTATCTCATCTGATCAACTTGTAAGAAGAATCAATACTAATACATTCGCAGTATCTACTCTATCAGCTGATGAGTTTGATGTATATGAGAATGAGTTCTGCTTATATGACAATGTTCTTGAGTATAAGGATACAGTCTTTAAGTTACCTGGTAGTAATACTAACTGGGAAAATGACACTACTACATTCTATCAAGTAAGTAGCTATATTGTTAAGCATAATCTTGACTCTGCACCAGAAGCTTTCCTCAGAGCTGATAGTATTAAAGACTTTACTGTTGTTAATGATAAGATCTATGTTCTTAAGCCAACAGAATATTTCGTATTCAATACAAGTGGTGTATTTGAGTTATCTGGTTCAATTAGTAACATTAACATACCTTCACCAGTTACACAAACAACAGTAGCTCTATCAGGTGGTGAATTTATATCAATGGATTGGATTAACGAGTACATTAACGGTGTTAACTACCAATACCCAGTACTACTTGCACAAGGTAATGATGATAAACTATACCTTTCCAAAGGTACAATGCCATCACTTACAGCAGCTGCTCTTTCAGGTGTTACTCTTGCTTCAAATACTGATGATACAAAGTTAACCAACTATAATGTACTAAATCATATATATGATTCAAAGACTATTGACTTTAAGCTATCCTTAAGGAACTATCTTGATACAGAAGATGTGCTTAATAAGACTATTTCGTTTGACCCGCCACAAGAGCCTGGATTCTACAACTTTACTTACAGACTTGATACTAAACAAGGTAACTCAACACTATACATTAATGGTGAGTTGTATGAGAACCAAACTTTCTCACCAGGTAAGTATTTGATCCAAGATGTGTTCAGTGATGAGTTCTTCATGGGTACAGCTGGGTTCCAAAGTAACTTAGATTTATCTACTTACTTAAGACAATCTGGTTATTACTATACTAAGGACTTGACTATAAGAAATCCATTCATCTATGACCGAGCTATTGATACAGAGCTTGTTTATGCCTTATATCTCTTTGAGAAGAAGATTGATGATATTGTGCTTTCTGTACCGGCTGGTCAGAGAACATCAAAGACTGAGATTCAGCAGTTCTTCAAGTTTAACAGAACAAACTCCTCTAACCATATTGATATTATTGTTAGAAATCTTAATATTACAGATACAGTAGTAAGAGATCAGATTAAAACATCTATACTTGCTGAAGCTAATAGCTTTGCACCTGTTGGAGTTAAAATTAACGACGTGAAATTCCTCGATTACTAAAGATGATTGATTATACCTCATATAAAAAGATATATACAGCTGGTGAGATGTTTACTCTTACCGGTACAGATTTTCATGGCTTTGCCGAAATAACAGACGGTATTGCTACTGAAGTTTCTACTGGTAAAGCTCTATCATCTAAGAGTACATATGCTACTGATCTATTCTTTACTAACTTTTACACAGATCGCGTTATTGCTGATGATGGGTTAGTACTTCCAAATACAGAGAGTGAATGTGTCTTCAATCTTAATGATAACTTCGATTATAAGCTGTTTCAGTTTAAGTTGGATAAGTTAAGAGAGAATAACACATATGTTTACTCAAGACTCTTTATTGCTTCTAATAAGCTACCTTATGCCGAGACATTAAGATATGCTTCTGTAACTAACCCCTTTACAACAGGGTTTGAGATTCGAACATCTGATGCTGAGAATCCTCAATTCCAAGCAAATACAAAGTTTGCTAATAACTACTTTTTAAGTTCATTTGGTTATATTGTTGATGCTACTGCTCAATCAAACCTCGAGTATGATGATCGTTTCTCCCTGTTTGCTTGTACTTCTTCTAACCTTATATGTTTGACTGGATCTAACACAAGTCTTAAGGTTATTGAAGACTCTACTGGTTATGAGTCACAGGAGAACGACTTATCATTTGCTGAACTTGGTGGTATTGCTTCCACTGAGAGACACTTATACCTTTCCGATACCGGTAACAACACGGTTCTACGTTATGAAATTGGAGGCTACATTAATAATGATAGCTCACTTCGCAATAAGCGTAATTACCTCGAATTAGTAGGTGGTTATGGTGGTGAAACACGTGCAACAAAATTTAAACGTCCAACTAAACTTGCTGCTGGTGATAATCGAGTAGCTGTTTATGATTCAGGTAATCTAGTTGTTAAAATCTTTGATGAAGAGTTTAATTACATTACACGTATAACATCTATCGATCTTCGTACTGAGACAATGGGTGCATTTGGATTTGATCCAGACTTTGGTTCATTGTATGTTGTAACATATAAAGATGTAGAGACTAACGATATAACAACTCGTACACCATTCTTATATAGATTTAGTGGTGATAGCTTCCGTTTCAAAGAGAAGATTACACTTAATGATAAGCTTAGTGAGACAGAGGTTATTAAAGATGTTACATTCTCTGGTACAGATAGTAATTACTGGTATTTCTCTACAAACCGTACTGTCTATAAGAAGTTTAAGACACGTCCAGCTGAGGTTATTGGTAAATTTAGAACTGAAAGACTTTACCTTCTTAACTTTGCTGACCATACTGAGACAATAGATGATACTGTTGCAACTATTAACAATAGGTGGAATTTCCAAGACATTAACTTTTCACAAGCTGACTTCTACTGGAATCTTGGCTTAGGATATGGTGATGTTACTGATACTGAAAGAGTAAGTGGACTTCTTGATGATGAGATTTCGAGCTTTACTGTATTCCCATCTACTAGTGCTTATGATAGAGCTATTATGCTTACAGATGGTAGATTGTACTTCTTTGATGAACCTACTCACACAGCATATCAGCGAGTATTGAAAGATGAGAACTATGATAACTACGGTATTGAAGGCTTCTCACTTAATAGTGATAGTTTCATTCAACAGTCTGTTATTAATACAGAGCTCTTTAAGATTGTCAATGATACATTAACACTTAAGAACAATATTATTGGTAGATTCACAGGTAAGTATGTAAATGATGTACTTGAGCTTGATAACTATGATTACAATGTTGAGTTTGATAAGTTCTTGATTCAAGAGATTGAAAATCTATATGTTCATGCAAATGAAGAGAATCTTACAGGTGTTCTTAATAGATGTTTTAATCTAGTATATGAGCTTCAAGAGAAGTTAATGAACTTTGTCAAGCCAGGTGTTGATAGTAAGATTCAGCCTTCATATACAGTTAATGGAATTATAGAAATATAATTGCTTACTACTGCCACTGACATAAATATATGTATGGCAAGTGAATCACTAACTAACACTAACATATCTGAAACATATGTCGGTGTCCTCCACGCAAAAGGTGCACCATTACCATCATCCGGTTTACAAGATATATATGACGGGTTTGGTAATAAAAGTGCACTGAGACTTGGTCAGACCGGAGTCGAGATCGATGGAACGATTGGTGATGTCTTTACAAATTCTATAGCAGAGGCTATCTACCCTGTTGGTTCAGTTTTATTCTCAACTGACAACAACAATCCAAGTACTCGTTTCTCTGGAACAACATGGGAGCAAGTTGCAGAAGGTCGCTTTATTGCAAGTGCTGGTACAGGTAATGATGGTACGGAATCAGTAGCAATCGCTGCTGGTAATGATCCAAGTGGTAAATATAACCACCAACTTTCAGAATCAGAACTTCCATCACATAATCACCAGGCTAAATGGTCAGATAATGGATCGACGAGTTTAGGAGGTGATACAATTTCTCCTGGTAACTCCAATAATGGTAATGATTCATACTCTACTGATGTTATTCAAAATACCGGTAGCAATACTCCTCATAATAACATACCACCTGCATTTGGAATGTATGTGTGGAAAAGAACTTCCTAACAATTTAAAACAATGCCTGACGTCGAAATCGTAAAATTAAAATTAAGGAGAGGTACTGATGCACAGCGTCAGTCAGTTACTCTAGAGCAAGGTGAACTTGGTTACACAACAGATGGTAAAAGAGTCTGGGTTGGTGATGGTTTCACTATTGGTGGTAGTTCTGTAGGTAATATAGCACATCCACCACTCTCAGTAGGTACAAGAACCGATCTTACAACAGCTGCTACCGGTGATATAGTATATGAAGACAATTTACTTTATCAGCTCTCAGGAACAGATGCTACAGTGCTTTCATCTTGGGGCTTTATTGGTACACGTCCGGATGAATCCTCAATTGAGTATGATGGTAGTAATCAACTGCATATTGTTGATGGTGGTATAACTGCTGATAAGCTTAATAGTGATGTTGTTGCTACAAACGGTGGTCTTGCACTTAATCCTGTAGAAGGTCTTTCAGCTAATGTTGATGGTACATCCATTACTATTTCTAACACAGGTCAACTTAGTGTTATTGGTGGTTCTATTAGTTCAGGAAGTCTTGGTGATGGTATTTGTGGTGGTAGTGGTGCTGATGTTGAAGTTGATATTACAAACTCATTTTGCTTCCAAGCTGGTGCATTACAATTTGCAAATGCTCCTTCTGAGACAGTTTGTGCATGTGGTATTAAATCCTCAACAGTATGTGGAGGACTTGAAATCGATAGTGGCTTCCTTAAGATGCAGACTCTTGGTGGTGCAACCATTAGTCCTTTTGACACAAATGACTACGATCAGTATGGTCGTGTTATTTCCAATGAAACTACCATTACACAGAATGTTACTGGTGATTCAGGATCTGGGTACGAAGGTAGTATTATTGACACACTATATACAAACCAAACATTAGTTTGTGCATCATCATCTAATAGTGATCAATCTTCTACTATTACCGCTGTTTTATCATCAGCTGGATTCCTTACAATCCAAACCGGCACTTGTGGCAACCTTGCAATTCCAGTATTTAAATATTAAAAATCATGGCTAAGAAAATCGAAATTCTCGAAAACACACTTTTAAAGCTTCTCGTTCGACGTGGAGATGATCTAGATCGTCAAAACATTACCTTATCAGAAGGTGAACTTGGATATACAGTAGATAACAAACGTTTATTTATTGGAGATGGGCAGACGCTTGGTGGTAATGTTGTTGGTAACGTATATCAAGGAGCTTTTGCTGACCATACTACAGTTACAGACGCTGTTGACGGTGATATTGTATTTAACGATACTAGTAATACCATTTACTTTAAGACTACAACAGGTTGGCTTTCAGCATCACAGATTCTCCAAGCTGGTGATGAAACAATTGATATTGATGCAAGTTCTGGTACTATTACAGTTGGTACTCTTTCAGCTAGTAACTTTTCCAACGACATTGTTGGTAATTCAATCGAGTTAGTTAGTGGTCGTATATCTTTAAGTAGTACCCAAATTAAGACAGATCAGGTTAGTGCTAATAGTGCTTCACATCTTAAGCTTCCTGGTGATCTTAACATTAACTCTGTTGACTATACATTCCCAGTTGGTGGTCTTGGTAGTAATCAAGTGTTTTTAGGTGCTGATGCTAATGGAGATCTTCACTGGCGTACACCTCAGAAGTCATCCACATTCTACTTTAACTCTTCTGCAGCGGCTGTTCCAGTTGGTACTGTTGTTGCAGCTGCTTCAGGTGCAAGTATGCCTACTGGTTGGTTGATTTGCGATGGTCAATCAATTGGTGTTCCATCATATGGTGATCTACATGATGTTATTGGATATCAATATGGTGGTTCTGGTAGTGCATTCAACTTACCTGACTATACAAACTCTGTTCATGTTGGTACAGCTGATCCAGCTAGTTTCACTGAAGGTAATCTTACTGATAGTGGTGCTGATTATACAACAAAGGGTGTTGTTTACTTTATTAAAGCTGAAGCTGATGGTGTTATTGAGACTACATTAACAGTTTCTAATGGCTTAACAGCTACTAAGGATGGAGTACCACAATCTAGCACATTTTCATTACTTGACGGTGCTGTAGATATTGGTATGCCTGTTCCAGGTATCGCAGTGTTTGATGAAGCTGCTACTGACACATTTTTTACTAAAGCCACATTCACAAAGTTCTGGGTAACTGGTTCAGGCGCTACTGGTGGTAGTGTTTCAGGTGGTTCTGCTTCTACTATTATGGGTACTATTTCAGCTCCTATTGGAACTATTATAGATTATACAGTTGGTGCTGGTAGAACAACTTCACGTACAACTGGTGATGATTCTTTCATTGGAATCAATGGAGGTGCTGAACTTGCAAGATCATTCGGTGCTGTTGCTCCTGCACGTGATTCTTGGGCCGGTCTTCTTACAGCCAATGGTGGTTCTTTTGATCCAACTGATGCACATATTCTAGGTGTTCATATGCTTTCAGGTGCTTGGGGTGGTATGGACTGCAGTGAAGGTGATGAAGAGACTCATGGTAACGCTTCATTCTGGGGCGGGGCTGGTGCACCAGGTGCATCCGGTCACTCTGTTGGTAGTAACTCTTTTGGATATACATCTGATGGTATTGTAAAGTTTGAGTGGGGAATGTAAAATATACATTATCCCACTTGAAAAATAAGATAGGGGATTAAATAAGTATATGGTTTACCCAACACTTCCCCTTTCTGCTGCCTCAGTAGCTGTATTCGAGGAAGGAATGTCTCCACAGTATGACATCACATGGTCATTCACTTACGAATTAAGTGGCTGGACTGCTGATGATGAGATTGGCTATTGTATGTTTCTACAAGACGGTGCTCATACATTGAGTGGTGGTGGTATTGGACCTGATCTTGGGTTTTCTGGTGGTGGAACGTTTGTAGCTGAAACTGCTCGAGCAATGAACATGCCTGTACTTGGTATTGGCTTTGATAGCTTAGGTGTATTTGCTGCTGAACTTGAATATACAACTGGTGCAATAAGATCTGGTGTTGATTATGTTCCAAATAGCATAACAATCCGTGATAGCAATTTTGATGTTATAACAACACAAGCACTTACACAGTTTAACCTTGTTAGTGACGGTAAAAGAACCATTCGCGCACGTCTCGGTGATTATGGAAGAAAGGTATTCGTCGATTATAAGGATGAAGGTGATACATTCTTTACATCTTTGCTTACACAAGAAGTAAGTCTAGATATTTCAGCTGGATCTAGATATAGACCTGGTGTTTCATTTGTTAAACCTCTTACTGGTACTACAAACGGCGTTATTGTAACAACAGGTTTCCATGTTGATGGTAATCAAACAGATGCAGATGAGGAAGAGTTTGAATTTACCCCTTTAGTTCCTTTCGATTTTAATAATAGGTCAGATCTACCTACAGTACAAGGTGTACCAACATCTGAAGATAAACCACGTCTACCTTTCTTAGGTATGGAGCCACATGTTGGATGTCCTGATGGTAACTGTGACCTTTCAGCAACAGGAGCTACTATCAATGAGAGCTTCTATCCAAATACTTTCTTATATGGCATGTCAGCCTTTATTGGTGATGTAGAACTACAATGGGCTACACCAGCTAACCCTTATAGATTCATATTTAACTATGATGATGGTACTAAGCTTGATACAGGCTTTGTTGGTAGCCCGATTTACGATTATGGTGGCTTTTCACGCTCTGTATTCATTGCTGGTATCCTTTCATCATTCAATCATGGTGAGTATCCAACAACTGAACTTGCTTCTGATGGCTATCCTGTAGTGAATAGCTTGTTATCCGCTGGTCTCAGCTCATTCTATAAAGATACTGATACTTCACGACTTGAAGTTAATGTATTTGCCCCTCTTTCAACAACTGACTGGGAAGTTCTTGTTGGTTGCCCTTATTATACCCTCTCATGCGGTACTGAAGATAGTTTCTTATGCGGACTAACTCAACAACATGAGACACTACGTAGAATCGTATTTACTAATCTCTAATAGACTATGCCTGCACCTCCACCAACCCCAAGTACTACACCAACAGCTGGTAACTTTACTCTATCGTACGTAGGGACTGAAGATTTATCTGTAGGTGTTAATCTACAGTATAGAGGTATTGAATATGCTAGTGATGGTAACTTATACTTGATACCTTACGCTGCTCAAGAGGTAGTTCAGCATGATCCAAATGACGATTCACAGGTTGAGTATAATATTAATGCTTTTGAACCTACCAGTACACTAAACAAGTATGTTGGTGCTGCTATTGCTGATAATGGAAAGATCTACACAGGTCCACATGGTGCTAATACATCACTTGTTATAGATCCTAGTACTAACCCACCAACTTTTAGTGAGGTAACTGGTAATGGAACCTTTTCACTTCAAGCACGTGGTCCTGTATATAATAACGACAGAGTTTACATCCCAAGTTACACTGGTGGTCGTTGGTGGCGTGTAGTTAACACTACAACTGATAATGTTGCTTCTAGTATTGCTTGGGCTACGGCTCCAAGAACAGATCTTATCTATCAAGTCCGTCCTACATATGCTTCTGAGAGTGGTATGTTCTATGATACCAACTGGGGTGCTGTAAATGGTGGTAATGATAAGATGTATGGTATGCCTTATGGGGCGTCACGTATTAACATCCTTGATACAACTGATAATAGTGTATCTTGGGGTACAGATTCTCTTTCTGGTAATGCACCAATGAATAATGCATTTAGATCTAATGATGTTCTGCAGAATGCTACTTGGTTCAACAAATATAGAAGTGGTGTTCTTGCTAGTAATGGTTGTATCTATGCACATGGTCATAAAGCCCGTGCTATTCTTAAGATTGATACATCAGATGATTCGGTTACTGAGATTCCATACCCAGATGCTATCATCGATGAGATGACTGATAGCAATCCAGGATCATATCTTACTCCTAATGCTGCTTCATTTAGTTCTGTGCTTGGTGGTGATGGTAAAGTATATAGTGTACCTTGGAACATCCCATTCCTTATATGGATTGACCCATCTGATGATTCTATTCAATATTTAGATATTAGCTCTACTCTTGCTAGCTCAGGCTCTACATTATCTAATGGTGGGTGGTATACATTTGGTACATCTATTGGTAATTCTATTTACTATTCACCAGCTGCTGCTAATAAGATTCTTAAAATTGAACTTGCTGCTGTTGCACCTTCCCCTACCCCTACTGTTTCAAATAGTGTTACACCTACTGGTACACTTACCCCTACACCTAGTCAAACAAGACCAGTATCGACTCCTCCTCCAACACCACCTACTGTATCTGGAACACCTCCAGGTACTCCAGCAACAACTTTCACACCGACACGTACACAGACACCTACACAGACAGGTACAGTAGCACCACCTTCAGCTACTGCAACTAATACCCCGACTCCGACTGGTACACCACAAACTACTCCGACTAATACACCGTCAGTATCGATTACACCTACAATATCACAGACTTCGACTGTGACACCTACAGGTACACCTACACCTACCATAACACCAACTGCCTTATTTGAGAGATGTATTAATCTTACATATGATGTTGAAGATGGTCCAGATAGATTCATTGTAAACTACAAAGGTGCTGTAATTATTGATACAGGATTCATTGGTAATAGCAGTTATGCATTCGGTGGTAGTAAGAGACAGACATTTATTAACGCTTTAATTGCAGAGAACATTGATTATGATGGTACAACTCTAGCAATGGATGGTTATCCTACAGTTGATACAACAACAGAGGGTACAGCCAGCGTAGAGGTTGCACGTGCTAATGTTAATGATGCAACTGTTACTATTCAAAGCCCTGTTCATGATAAACCAGGTTGGACCTACACTCTTGAGTGTCCTATTATTTGTCCATCACCAACTCCTACATCGACAGGTACACCTACTCCAACAGCACAACCAACAGTAACACCAACACAAACTAATACTCCAACAGCTTCAAGATCCGCCGGTGCTCCACCAGCTGCTTCGACGAGTACTACACCAACAGGTACACCAACTGCTACTACTACGCAAACTGCTACACCAACTGGTACACCGATTGTGTCATACACCCAGACTCCAACAGGTACACCGACACCTACTGCAACAAGTACTGTGTGTATTACGTTTACACCTGCAAGTCATACACCTACTATGACTCCAACTATGACTCCAACAGGGACGATAGCTAATACTTACACACCAGTTCCTTCACAGTCTAATACAGGTACTCCGACACCTACACAGACCGGTACACCTACCCCAACTGTATCAAATTCACAGACAGTTAGTGTTACCCGCTCACCTGATCCTACAAATCCAGTGAGTCAGTCAGTTACTCCTACAATATCATTTAGCCCAACAGCACAACCAACAGTAACACCAACACAGACACCTACACAGACAGGTACTCCTACAGGTACTCCTACCCCAACAGCACAACCAACAATAACACCTACTCCAACTATATCAAATAGTCAGACACCAGTACCTACTCCACCGATCACATTGTCTAATACAGGTACAGGTACACCAACACCGACTGCATCAAGTACTTTAGTACAACCAAGTCAGACTAATACACCTACACCGTCTAAGACAGGTACACCTACTCCTACTAAGACAGGTACACCTACTCCTACTATATCAAATAGTAAGACTAATACACCTACACCGACTAAAACTCCACCTCCAACACCACCTGCACCGTCTCAGTCATCAACGAAGCCAGCAACATCATTCTCTCCAACACCGACACCGACTGGTACACCAGTACCGTCACCGCCTGTTACTCCATCACAGTCAAACCCACCATAAAAAAAGCCTCCATAGGAGGCTCTTAATATATTATTATAAGTTTATTGGTTATTTTAAATATTACCGATACGATGCTCGACTTCTACGTCACGTAACATTGAATGAAAACGTTCTTGGATATACTTCTCAAAAGCTAATGGCTTAACCCACTTAGTATTAGTATCTGGTACATTTGCATCTACTAGCTTCTGGTCTACAGCTTGAATACCTTCAACAAGGCATGCCCATCTGGAGAATTCTTCATGGGTCATATACTCAACGGTACCGTCTTTACGCTTCATTTCAATTTTATTAGTCATTATATTATATTGGTATACTTTTATTATATTATAGTTCCTTTTTATCTAGCAGATTAACTAGCTCTTTAAGATCATCAAGCTCGAGTTGTTTATCATCTAACTCAATCATCAATTTCGCAACTGATACTGCAAGTTCAATCTCCTGCTCTGTAATAGGTTTGTCATTCGCCATACCTAATTATACAGAAGTTCCTTTTAACCTGTAACCTCAGATGGATCTGTTTGAAGAACTGCACGGATCTGTGTATCAAGCTTAATATTGTTGTTACACTTAGGGCATCTATGGATATTCTCTGAGTTAACAAACACTTCCTCCTCAAACACGTGATTACCACAAGGACATTCAACAGCTACTTGACTTAGAGAAAGGATTTCATCCATATTAGTTTCAAACTCACTAAAGATCACATCTTTATCAAGCTGTTTGCGTGAGTTAATCACCCAAAATACTATAAACTGTGTACCTGTAACAATAGCAAATGTATTCCAGAAGCTAATGAATTCAGTTAACCCAAATGCAAATAGGGCGGATACAAAGCTTGTAATAAATAGTGACCTTAACATTGTACTATAATAATAAGGTCTTTCTTTAAAGAATCAACTTTAAAGTGACAACTTTGCTACTTCTTTAGGTAGCTCAAGGATTAGATTGTTAATCTTATCAATCTTATCTTGTAGATTCTTTATATCCTGATCATCTACTGATTCATTATTCTTAACATTGTTTAACATACGGTGTAGCTCAGCGAGGGATACGAATGTATTACCAAGAACCTCTGTAAGTTTCTCAAGTTCGAATGGAAGTACTGGACCAGCCTTCTGCCCATTCTCTTCGTCCTTATATTTAGCAACTTGATCGTCAGTATTGCCCTTAAGTTTAACAGGTCGATCATTAAATTTTGTAGAATATGGATTTTCTGACTGATTCATGTATTATTATTTATGCCCTAGACTAAATATTAACATGACTAAATTTGGAAATAGGTTCGCGAAGGTTCTTAAGGAGAACGACCAGGAGAAAGAAGCATTTGAGCTTGAGCTTGATGATGATACATCAACAGGTGAGTTTGATGTTGATGTAGAAGCTGATCCAGAAGCTGCTGCTGAGATTGCCGCAGTTGATCCTGCAGTTAAGGCTGCAGAAGCACAAGGTGAAATTAATACTGCTATGGTTAACACACTTACTGGTTGGATTGCAGCTGGTGATGAATTCCTCAAGAAGCTTAATGATGCATCTGATCCTAATTCCGTTGCATATGCCCTTGGTAATGCTGAATCCGATACACTCTTTGATAAGATGAAAGGTGAACAACGACGTGTTTCAAAGGTTGCAACAGATCTTGCAGCTCTTAATGAGACCTTCCGTGGTTATCTTGCACAATCTGACAACCCATCACTTAAAGGTGTATAGGTTGAGAATATTTTAATCGCAGTCATCCTAACAATACCCACTTCGGTGGGTATTTTTTTTAGTTATTAAACTTCTTAATCTCAGTCATCCTAACAATACCTGATAATCCCTTATAAGTATTTTTTTCTATCCATTCCCAGCTAATTTCATCTTTCTTAGCTGCGATAGCGATATCATTAAAGTCTTTGAACTTCTTACCTATGGTTTCCGGCCATATAAACACTGTCTCCCCTTGGTTAAGGAGAGCCTCTGACTTTATCATGGATGCCTTATCACCCCACTGAGAGTCGAGGATCCACACCTTATCATACCATTTAAGAGTACCATTCAACTGTTCTTCTTGCCTCTTAGTAAATGATCTACCCTTCTCAGTAATACCAGCAACTGCTACAGAGTTACGCACAAAGAAGGCATCGATAGGACCTTCGAAGATGTATACCTTATCATGATCACTTGATACTTTATCAATGTTGAATAGTGTCTTCTCTGATCCAACCTTACCGAGATACTTTGGCTTAGTCTTTAGGTCAGATGTCATTACAGTTCTTGTCTGATAGAACTCTACCTCACCTCTCTCATTAACGAAAGGTATTACAATTCTATTCTTATGAACCTTATCCTTAAGTGAGACATATAGGTTATCAGGTCGATTGACAGCTGTATCTAACCTTCTCGACTTTATGATATGCTTGCAAGCTCTAATGATAATACTATCGTTATAGTAGTTAAGTTGATGCTCATCACTGAAGTTGATACTATCCTCAGGTAAGGTCTCAACTTGTATAGTAGGTCTTACCTCATCATCTTTCGATATATCGATTGTAACATCATAATCCTTTACCTCTTCAATAATATCTGTGTTACTATAACCACCAACCTCTTTAATCCATTTAAAAGGCTTACTTGACCATCCGCAGTTATGACAATATATGTTATCATTCTCCGGAATGTAATAACACCTTCGCTTCTTTAGTGACTCTCTGCAAATAGGGCATGAGCACTGATATACATTATTGAATCGATTATAGATAGGTCCACGACCATACTCGTAGAACTTAGCAATAATATATTCTCGTGGGAGTGAGATCACAACCTTATTATACCTAACCGAACATTGAAAGCAACTTGTTTGGTAGAATAAACAACGAGTGCCAACTCTCTTTCTTCTTAAGAATGTTGGTAAGCTCTAACTGCTCACATTCATACACAAACATAGCCCAGTCATCAGTCACCTCTGCATCAAGTTGTTCTTGATAGTACTCAGCTTCTGCTGTATGACTCATAATCTCATTAAGATCAAACACTTTCATGTTCTTCTCAAAGATAGCTTCTTGTTCTTCATTAAGTTGTATGTCACCATCAAGCCACTTACGAACTCTTGCCTTACCAAATCTTGGAATGCCTGGAACATTGTCTGACTTATCACCAAGAAGACATTTAGCACGTAGCCATTCTTGCTTTGTATAGTCAGTATCCTCTTTAAAGGTCTCTAATCTAAACTCACGCTTACGAATCGGGTCATACATAAAGGTTTTATCATTAACCAGCTGTAAGAAGTCCTTATCAACAGATATGATTACCTTATCACCTTCGAATGACTTGCAGATATAAGCTACAATATCATCAGCTTCACGCTCACGTGGAAAGATTGAAGGTATACCTAAGCATGCTAACATCTCTTTGATCTTACCATTCTGCTCATGTGGTGTACTATCCTTAGTACGGTTACCTTTATACTCATCTAGATGCTCTTTACGAACATTCGGTTGATAGTCAAGCTTTTCATCCCATACACAAATTGTCTTGGTAGGTTTATACTTATTTACATACGAGTAAATAGCATTCAAGGTGAAATAGATGTGTAAACCAGCAACCTTATCGGTCGAGCCATCATCATACCGCTTAGCTTGATTCTTAGCCGTCCAATATGTTCGGTGAATCAGATTATTACCGTCAATTATTAAGGTTTTCATTCTTATAGAATTGTGCTTCAGAGACTAAAAAGACATCTTTAGGGGCCTCCTCTACATACTCTATTATACCAAGGTTCCTTCCGAAATCAAATTTATCTTTAGGAACTTTAACATTCTTCATGTCTGGTACTGCTAAGCAACCAACACTTTGATCAGTTACTTGGACCACAATAAGCATTTGTCCAACATAATCACCTGCTTGAACTGCAAATATTTCTTTTTTATTTATATCCATTATTACCGTAGGTGCTTCCCAAATTACCTGCCATTAATAAACGCATTGCTAATGTATCAAGTGCGTCAAGTTGCTGGTCTGAGTTAGCTCCTTTAATTAAAATTGTTTTACCATCAATATCATAACCGAAGATGTAAAAGGAATCAAGATATTCTGAGACAATGCTCTTCAATTTAGCTCTTAACTCCGCTTCACTCTTAAATGTTTTTAATTCTTCTGGTTGTAAGTTTAGAGCGTCATGCAGTAACTCTCTGAGTTCATCATTGGACGGCTCTTCACTTTCTTCACTCATTCTTATTATACTTATTCAAGAACTTACTATCTTCAACTCGTAAAACATCATGATCGACAAGACGCTGTATAACTACCTCAATAGAACTTGTTTTAAGTACATAACCTCTACTAAAACGTTGATTACCATCTTCAAAACTAAATAGATACTCATTTTTAAACGGTCTATTTTCAAAGCATGTAATATATACTGATGCACCACAAGGATCTACCAATACAGTCCATTTACGTGTGTCGTTTTCATTATACTTATCAAACATACGGAGTGTTACATACCCAGCATCCTTAAGACGCTTGATAAAGTACCCAGCAGTCTTAAGTTTATTCTTTTGATTGTTTGATAACATTGTTTTACTTTAGCTTCCAATTTTCCCATACCCAAGGGTAGTTCCAAGTACATTCATGTGTTTCAGAAAGTCGTTCACTAATAGAATCTCTTTTTGCCTCACTATCTTCATCAATTATATGATATTGAATCTGTATATCAGTTACTTTTTTATGTAAACCAGTATCAAGTAGTCTTTCAAGTAAATCAAACTCAGCTCCTTCAATGTTAAGCTTCATTAAATCGACGTGATCTACTTTAATCTTTTCAAATACTTCAACAACATCAACGACTAGAATCTCTTCTTCTCTTGCAATAGAACTTTCACCTGGATGTAGAGTAGCTTCGTCTTGACCGTTAGGAACATAAATGGTAAGGTCTTTAGTTTCAGCACCAACACCGACAGGATAAACAAGAACCTTATCGTTACCTGCAAATCTACTACCAATATAGTCAGAGAATTGCTTCATTGGTTCAAATACATGAACAGTAGCATTAAACTTATTATGTATTTGATCAGCAAAGTTACCTTGATATCCTCCGATGTCAAAGACAACTGAGTCTTGATTCAATGGGTAGTTTAAACGGTGAACTACATCACCATTATCTTTAAACCACTGATCTACTGTTTTTGAATTATGATCTTTATTTATCATTTTACTGTGTTAGTGAGGAAACTATATACTTAAGTGATATGTCATCTGCTTGTTGCTCAAATACAACTACACCATACTCTTTATTGATTCTTACTATAAACTCACCACTGATATTATTCAATAGTCTTACATTATCAAAGTTAATAGGAATAGGGCTTAGCTCTTCTTTAACCAATCCAATACACAAAGTGAAGTTATCTGTATTATGACGAGCTCTATCAGTAAGCTCTGCCATTAACCTAAAACCTTCACCACCTCTATTCTCTTCAGTATAGAAATATAGTTTATTAGTTTCGGATGCAAATACAGACCCTTTGAAGATCTGATTAAGAATATTCTTATCTACCTTAAATCCCATATCGAACGTAAATGCGTTAATCTTATCGATATTGAGACTCGGCTTAGTCAGAAACCCCTCGTCAAATAGATGGTACTTAAACTTAACACCATTGCCTTTATACTCGATATTATTTGAGTTGATGTTAAGATCAATCTCCTCATTGTCGATGGCATCAAGAACTCGAGTCAACTTCTTAACATCAGGAATATTAAGAGTAGAGAACAAGCTCGATTCAACACCGTACTCGGCGTAAAGGATAAGAGTATTGTCGGTAGATGCGACAAGACTTGACATCTTCTCGCGATCTACCGTTACAATAGCACTCTCACTTATCTTTGATAAAGAATCTAAATACGCGGTGAAGTCACTCGGTGATTTTAGCTTTAACTGATTTGCGTTTTGGTTGGACATTGCTGTTTTCTAATTGTAGCTTAATAGCCTTCAATAGCAAGTTACTTTCCTTAACTGCCTCAAGCAGTTGATCAAACTGACCTGGCTCACTAAAGTCAAATCCAAGTTGTTCTTGAGTTTGTCCTCCAGGTACTGGTGCAAATGCATTAACCTCTAGAGGAGGTGTAGCAGGTGCTTGTTGTAGTTGAGCCATTGCTTGTTCAGGTGTCACCGGAGCTGGTGGTCCTGCTGGAGCTGGAGCAGCTTGTGGTTGTTGAGCTTGTGCTTGAGCTTGTGCTTGAGCTTGAGCTTGTGCTCGTTGCTGCTGCTGTTGTTGAGTGCCAGGTACAACAGGTGTACGTACAAGCTGCTCAACCATGTTCTTCATCTCTTCAGACTTTGGACGTAAGTTACCGGATTGACCGACTAACATTTCATCCTGCTTTTTCTGCTGGCCATATGTTTGACCCATCAGTTGCATCACGGCTGCTTTGGCCTCTGGTGTCATTTGGTCCATAATTACAGATCAGCAAGAAGTTCATCAATGTCATCTTCAACAGAAGTCGTCTCTGCTGGTGCTGGAGTCGCTGCCGCCGCTGCTGGTGCTGCCGCTGCTGGTGGAGACCATGGTGGTGTATCACCAGCTGCAGGAGTCTCAACAACAGGCTCATCTCCCTTACAGTGGAAGTGCTCATTAAGCATTTGTGTCAACTCATCAGTCGACTTAGCAGGGAAGGTCTCTTTAAGTGTATGTGTACCACCATAGATATCATTCTGTTGATCTTCTGATAGATTCAACTTACCTGCTCCAGTAAAGCGAGAGGAAACATAAGTCGGGTAATCGCCTTGCTGCTCACACTTAATCTTAAAGTTAACACCATCGTCACCGAGGTCAAAGATACGAGCACCAAACTCTTCTGCATCTTCACCTTCAATAGCTTCAGTAATGATCTTATGAAGTTGCTTACCATAACGAAGCATCTTAACTTTACCGTTGTTATCAGGATTGGAAGGATCATCAACGACATATACGTTGACAAGCCACTTTTCAGTACGACGGAGCGCACTTGCTTTCTCTTTCTCAGTATCGTTACCGGTACGTGAGAGACGGAAACGCTCTTCGTTAATCGGGCAACGCTCCCCGAAGGTTTGAGGACTCAAAGCTTGGACATATTGACCAGTAGCAAATGAGTTCCAACCCATATTGTAATAATGGAAGAAGGTGTCTGCTGGAGACTTACCATCTGGAAGCAAGCGAACGGTATAGGTGTTACCAGGCTTGGTTTGCATAATCTCAGAGAACTTCGAACGACCAGCTTCATTACTGGAGGCCAAAGCACCTTTGATACTTTCGAACATAGACATATTAAACGCACTCATAATTTTTTACTCTTAATTTTACTCTTTTACTTTTGTTTTTCAACTATTTGTTTTACTTTTTCTCTTGTCTCTTTGGCCTTCGTCTTTAAAACAGCAGAGCCATAGAATTTTGTGCGCGTACGCGCGAAAATTGTGTAGAAGTCCTTAACGATGAATTCAAGCACATCCTTTTCGATTGCTTTAATTGTTGGTTCAACGTCAAGTGCATGTAGTGTATAAAAGTTTAACCTATGTTCCTGTAAATGCAACAAGCAAGTAGGCATATTGTTAGTATAATGTGTTCTATACTCATCTAATGTAATGGAATTCGTTATACAAAACTTGGCAATGTATCTGAAGCCATCCTTCAACACTTCAATATTGTCATCACTGTCAGGGTTAGATACTTCCTTATCCTTCATGAAGATTGAGTAACACTTTAGAGCCTTTCTCGAGTTGAAAAACCTTAAATCAAAGTACTCATCTTTCGAATACACTTCAAATGGAGCAGCAAACCAATCTCTATAGTTGACATGCTTGTGCTTTAGGAAGAATGAAGATAGCTTCTTAAGTGCTACAAAATCTTCATCCTTTAACTTACTAAAGTCTTTTCTAAACCGAGTTGGCTTACCTTGCGCGGTTCGAGTAGCATAGAGATAGCTATTATAGATGTCTTTCTCACGCTCCGTTACCATGCTGATATTATTATATCATCAGCTGGTGTGTAAATCAAGTACCTTTCTGAAAGATCTTCTTATTTTGGTTGAGATACTTTGTAATGTACTTACTCTCAGCAATCTGTGGCTCAAAATCAATAAACATCTTAACCATTTCAAAGTCATTGTCAACAGTCAGTAATGTCTTTAGCATTTTTCTTAACTTCTCCTCTTTGAGTACTAATACAAAGATATTTTGAAGTGAGAGCTTCTTACCTTTGATCAAACAACAGAATGTACAAAAGCATAATAGTAGATGGTCAAGCTCTCGCTTTGTAATGTCTCCAGATGGTGATATAACTTTTGGTAACTGCATTATGAAATAGGTGTTAAGGTTTTTGTGAAGGTGGCAAACGTATCGGTTAGTTTACCTCCTGCTAGTATATGTGAACCTCCACCATCACATAGTTTCTCAGCTAATTTTCCAAGGTCTAGCTGAACACCTTTCTTCTTTCGGAATGATACAACCTTAATATCAAGGTTAACCATAATAGCAATGTCAGCATCATACTTATCAAGCATGTAATTTGCTACTTCATTGACTTGAGCTGTTATAAAAGTAGATACTACTTTAAAGTCTTTGATCATTCCAGCAAACTTTGGGTTCTCCAACTGCTCAACAAACCTTTTAAAGTGTAGCTTAATAGCACCTTTCTCTTGAGGCGTGTATTCCCTTAACCCATCTTTAAATGACTCAATGAACTTCTCAACCTTCGGTCTATTATAAACATTAAAGATAGCATTAAGCTGTGCAGGTGCTAACTCTCTTGGAAAGTCAAATGACCAACTATCATATTGATCAATTAGACCTACTAATGCCTCTTTCGCAGGTGTTACTTCTATCTTTGACCTAAACTTATCAAAGACCAGTTTAGTATTTGAAGAGTATGGTGTTACAATCGATTTTGCTTTAGTGTATTTATCAGCAAACCTAGCATGTGTTTCATGATGATCAACAACTACAACGTTTTCCCTGTTAATAGCAATTGCTTGCTCTTCATTCAATGAAAGGTCACATACAAATATCTTATCAAAGTGATCTAAAGTGTTCCACCTATTCTTAAACTCATTAAGAATACTATACTCTGTAGTCTCGACTATAATAACATCGTGACCAGCAAAGACCTCTTTTAGCAGTAATGCAGAGCCGGCCCCATCGAGGTCTGAATCAGTAAAGATAAGGATGTGCACATAATTATTTACTGTATACTTTGAGAAAGTCCAGCAAGTGTATTCAACATACTATCATCTTCCTCAAGGTCTACATCATCTGCTTGTTCAATAGACAGTGTAGAGTAATCAATACGCATTGCTTGAGTCATACCTCGTGGACCATAGCGGTTCTTCATCATACCCAATCTAATAATACCTAAGTCTCTATCTTCATCATTCTGAAAGATAGACATAATAACATCAGCAGTAGCAGCTAAACCAATCGATTCAGATATAGTAGCTAGATCAGGATTATCTTGATCAAAGCCAGCTCTATTCAACTGAGTAGCACTAATAATAGGGCAATTGAACACGTAACTAATGGCTCTCACCTGTTCAGTAACGTTCTTAATCCTTTCATATGAATTATTACCAATGGGGCTATGAATGAGGTTGAGGTAGTCAATAACAATCGCATCTAGATGAATACCTTGATCAGTAAACTTCTTTGCAAAGGCTTTAATAGTATTAGGTGTGATAGTAGAAGGAGGAAATTCTTTGATATATACATTAC
>Ga0222717_10000120_pt1 | contig 63491 bp, 44 predicted proteins | sample C33_18DmetaG_FD_165053 | JGI IMG/M metagenome (GOLD analysis project Ga0222717, IMG submission 165053) | Estuarine water microbial communities from San Francisco Bay, California, United States - C33_18D | ecosystem: Environmental > Aquatic > Marine > Unclassified | place: USA: California... | reverse complement strand
GCCGTGTGGAAAGTTCTTGTCATGGGGTGGACCGAGAAGCTCAATCACCTGATGACTGCTCAAGCCATCCAGTTGGCCACTCGACATGAGATGATCCACCATGCAAAGACGAGGAAGCCACATGTGGTCGTGTTCGACGTGCTCCTGATTTCGCCAGGTCTCAGCGTCAAACTTCTGCTGAGAAACGAGATTGGCGACGGAGTCACCCAGGAGTAGCCATCCGCTTAACAGCACCAACGGTGCTGCTGTGCCCAGAAAATAGAACACGACGCGAACGCGTCGACCTTTGATAAAACGGAGTACGAGAACACCCAGAAACGCAATCCACGGAAGCCAGCCGACCACTTCCCGGAGTCCCTTGACCCAGTCGGGCTGCTGATCAAAGGCAACGTACGGAACAATATCCATCCATTTGAACTGGATGAATCCGCAAACGAAGGCGAAGCCTACGCCCGCGAGGAAGAAGAGGATGCGTTGTTTCCCCGGTGAATCATCAAGTGGTCTCATTATCTCATCTTTACATTCGCGGGAGGTTACCTACTTGAGGGAAAGGCGGATCACGGGAGGCAGATCGCCACCGGGGTGGCGTGGCAGGGAAATGCGGAGCGTGTTTCCGTAGAGGCGGGTTTGCAACGGGGCGTCCGGATTCGAGGCAAACCGAGCGTCTGTTATTTTTTCGGTAAAATTTTCAATGACCAGGGCGTTGTCCGCCGGCCAGTCGAAGATGGTGAGGTGGATGGTGTCGCCTTTGCGGGTGGCGAGCCAGGGGAAGTCTCGTTCGAGGGAGGTATGGGGAGCGGGCCGGTTAAGCTTGGCGAAGCGGGCCTCCTTGTCGGCTTTGCGTTTGAGGGATGCTGCGGTGGGCGTTCCGGGCAGGTTGAAGGAGACGGGTTGGGCACCGTAGACGGCGTCGCCGTTGAGCTTAAGCCAGTCCCCGACTTGCTTGAGCACGGTGACGGATTTTGAGGGGAAGGAGCCGTCTGGCTTTGGGCCGACATTGAGCAGGAAGGAGCCGTTTTTGCTGACCACCTCGAGCAGTTGCTGGACGACATGGCTGGGGGTTTTCCAGGCGTTGTCGCCCTGGGTGAACCCCCAGGCCCCGTTGAGAGTCATACAGGTTTCCCAGTGGTTCCATGGGCTGTTGGCGGGGATTTCGCGGTCGGCGTAGGAGAGGTAGTCGGTGCCGAGGCTCTTAAGCATGTCGAGGTCCTTTGGGGTGACCTTGTCCATCTTGTTGCCATCGAGAGCAATGCGGCTGTTGATCAGGGTGCCTGGGCTAATGTCGCGCACGAGCTTGGAGAAGGGCTCCGCCATTGCGGGGGTCATGCGGCGGGGCGTGTCATACCAAATGATATCGGGTTTGTATTGGGTGAGGATTTCTTTGACCTGAGGTAGCGCGATATTGTTGAGGTAGTCCTTCATCTCGTCCATGCCGGAGGGAATTTTCCAGTTATGGCTAGGGAAGCCCCCACGGTGATACCAGTCCTGGGCGTGAGAGTAGTAGAGACCGAGCTTGATGCCCTCCGCGTCGCAGGCGGCCTTGAGTTCGGCGATCATGTCGCGTTTAAACGGAGTGGCATCTACGATATTGTAATCGCTGACCGCAGAATCGAAGAGCGCGAAGCCGTCGTGATGCTTGCTGGTGATGACGATATATTTCATCCCCGCATCCTTGGCGATCTGCACCCACTCGGTGGCGCTGAACTTGGTCGGGTTGCAGGTTTCGGTCAGCTTGGAGTATTCCTCAATGGGGATTTTTTTTGAGTGCATGACCCACTCCCCCCTGGCGATTTGGGAATAGAGCCCCCAGTGAATAAACAGACCGAATTTATCTTCGTCCAGCCACGCCGCCCGGTCCTCCAGTGACGACTGAAAATCCAGTACTTCGGACGCTTGGAGCAGTGAGCAAAGGGTCAGCCCTACCAGTATTTGTTTAAATATAAATAATTTCATTTCAGAACTTACATTAATTCAACTTCAGTAAAATAGGCGCCGCCAGCTTCGTCTTTTTTGTCGTAGAGCCAGGTTTCCAAGGTAGTTTTTCCAGCAGGCAGATCCATCTCGAAAACCACGCCCCGTGTGCCGGATTCGACCTTCGATTCCATCTCTTGTCCGGCAATCTTTACTTTGGCTCGCTCGGCGATGACCGACTTGTTGGCGACCGCTGGAAACTGACGAAGGGTCAATCGGTAGCGCCCGGCCTGTTTAACGTCGACATACCAAGGGCCGGTAACGCGCACCAGACTGTTGATAGCACCATAATGCCACGGTGGATTACCAGTCGGCATATACCAATCCTGAGAGCATAACTCGGTTGGGTTTTGTGCCGGGTTTCCGAGGTCGATCGATACGGGTGTCATGCGCGGCGAAACAGAATCCCAAAAGGGTTCATACAGCGCGCGCAGCGCAGCAACCCGCTCGGGATGATCCGAAGCAACATCGTTATTCTGCATCCGGTCCTTTGCAAAGTTGAACAGCTTCGTGCCATCCATCAATCGCCAGTCGCCCTGAATCACCACGCTCGTATCGAAGGGCGCAGGTGCCTTTTTAAATCGCGGTCCGCCCGGCATCTGTATCACCAAGTGATCCCGGCTAGCCGGAGCTTTCGGATCGTTCAATCGGGCGGCAAAAGAGACCCCATCGCGCTTGGGCGTTGCGGAGACCGTCACACCACAGAGTTCGGCCAGAGTCGGCAATACATCGATGTGCCCCGAAAGAACGGCATCATCCCGTCCCTCGACGAGTCCCCCTTTCGGCCAGTGAATAAAGCAGGGGACGCGGTGCCCGCCTTCCCATACCGTCGATTTTACCCCGCGTACCCCGGCGTTGTAGCCGCGAAAGTCATCCGGGCCGAGTATTGATTTGCGAGCGATGCCGCCTGACGTGCCGTTGTCGGTCATGAAAATCAGGATGGTGTTTTCCGCGATCCCCAGTTTTTCAAGATGCGTGCGCAGCAGCCCGACGTTATAATCGATATTGGCAATCATGCCGTAGAACTCAGCCCCGCCCTTCCACTTGACGATTTCCTTGTAAGGCGCGCTCCATTTGGCATCCACTTTATACGGCGAGTGCGGTGCGTTGGGCGCAAGGTAGAGGAAGAAGGGTTTGGATTTGTTTTCATCCACAAAACGCATTGATTCAGCGAAGAAAACGTCGGTGCAGTAACCCTCGAACTTTTCGAAGATGCCGTTGCGCTCGTAGTGATCGTTAAAATAGGTATTGCCCCAGTAGTCAGCCGCCTGACCGATGCCGCCAGCGTGATGCCAGACCACATCCTGAAAGCCTCGATCCTGCGGCCGGTGCGGCGCGTTGTCGCCCAGATGCCATTTGCCCACCATGCCAGTCACGTAACCGGCGGCAGAAAACTCCTCAGCGATGGTGCGTTCATCGATGTGCAGCATGCACCGACCGCTGGCGGTGCGATACGCACCCGTCCGTGCCGGATAGCGCCCAGTCATCAGCGCCGCGCGCGTCGGCGTGCAAAACGGAGCGACATGAAAATTCGTCAGGCGAATCGATTCGTTGTGTAACCGGTCCAGCTCGGGCGTTTGAATGACCGGATTGCCGTGGCAGGCCAGATCGCCGTAGCCTTGGTCGTCGGTCATGATCAGAATGACGTTGGGTTGTTCCGCCATGGCGTTCAGCCCGACCAAACACAGCATGCTAGTGAGTAAAAATTTAGTTTCTATTTTCATATACTGTTCCTTTAATCTTCTGGATTTACTTTTGAACATAGTCTTTGCCTTGCGCACTTTCCTTGCACGACTGACGCCATGTTTCGATGGTTGCCCGCATACGCTGCACCACTTCCGGATACTGTTTTGCAATATTTTTCTTTTCACTCGGATCCGCGTTTAGGTCATAGAGCTCGTATGTGTTCCCGGACCCCTTGCTGTAGATCTTGTAGTGCTGGTCAATCAGGGCCGTTTGATTGATTGACGGGTCTCCCAGATTTGCCTCGCGCATCGTGAAACTGGATTCAAAGGCCAAAGGCTTCGGTCGCTCGGTCATCGTGCCTTTAATCAATGGCATCAGACTGATTCCGTCGTAGGGTCGATCAGGAAGCTGAAGGCCCAACATATCTAAAATGGTAGGGAAATAATCGCTCGTGCTGCACGGCATCGAAACGACACGGGGCTGTTCGATAATCTGCGGCCAAATCAGCAGGCCCGGAACACGCACACCGCCTTCATAGAGAGAGCGTTTACCACCCCTCAAGCCGCCCGTACTTCCCCAGCTGTTTTTAACCTTAGTCGGCCCGTTATCCGAGCAGAACCACAGCATAGTATTATCCTCAACCCCGAGTTCCTTGAGCTTAGCGCGCAGGCGACCCATCTGTTCGTCCATCGCGGTCATGCAGCCATAGTAGTCCTTGTGTTCGTTATAGCCGTCGGTGTAAGGCGGAGCCGACAAGACTGGCTGATGCGGCGTATGAAACCAAATCACCGCCAGAAACGGGATATCTGCTTTGGACGCTCTTTCGATAAACGGAAGTGCCCGATCCATCATTAATTTTGAATCATCACCGGAAATTTCTTCTGCCGGAACCATCTGATCCAAACCGGTCCAGTAATGGGTTCCAAGTTTCTCATAATTGTCTGCGATATGGTAAGTATGAACCCCTGACTCAGCGACGAAACACTCGTCGTAACCATTTTCCCATGGCGGAGAGTAGGTGGCGGTGTTGCCGAGGCGACCACGATGCCCATCCTTGGTTTTGGTGGTCAGCGAACCCAAATGCCATTTACCGAAATGGCCGGTCGCATACCCCTGTTCCCCGAGCACTTCGGGCAGCGTGATTTCCTCTGCCTTCAGTTTGCCGACATTGGCGAACGGAACACCTTGCCGGTAGGGATGGCGCCCGGTAAGGCAGGCTGCGCGGGTCGGAGAACAGACCGGTGAGGTCGAATAGAAGCGGTCAAAACGGATACCCTCTCTAGACATCTGGTCGAGGTGCGGCGTCCGCAGCACCGGATGTCCGTTATACGCGACATCGCCCCAGCCCTGATCGTCGGACATGCAGAGAATTATATTGGGCCGTTCCGCCATGGCATTCAGCCCTGCCAAAGCCACCAGGCTCGTAAGTAAAAATTGAGTTCTTATTTTCATTGGTGATTCCTCTTGCGTGGATCATTCTTGATATGAGTTTTGGGATAGTCGTCGCTGCCCCTGGCTTCCACCACCAGTACCTGGCAACGCTTGCGGAAAGTCTCGAGCGTATCAGCATGATCCGGCGAGTCGGCCAGGTTGGTGGTTTCCTTCGGGTCGTTCTTAAGGTCGTAGAGCTCTTCATAAATCGGCTGCTGGCCCTGAATGGAATCGGTCAGCGTAAGAACATGATGCCTGCGCGGCTTCGGCTTAAAATAGCGGATGTATTTAAAGTCCTCGCTGCGCACGCCTTCGATGAGCGGATAGTTCTGCCCCGTGTACATATTTTCGCAGAAAAAGTCCTTTCGCCAAGGAGCGCCGTCCTGCTGCATCACCGACACCAGGCTCTTGCCCTGTATTTCTTCATGGACCGATACCCCAGCGAGCTCCAACAGCGTTGGAGCAATGTCGATGGAGAGCGCCAATTCGTCCGCGACCGTTCCGCGGCGTGCTTCCGGCAGGCGTGGGTCGAAAATGATCATCGGCACGCGGATCGATTCCTCGTAGAGCAGCACTTTGCCGCCCAGCCCGTGCTCGCCATGCATTAAGCCATGATCGGAAGTGAAGACGATTACCGTGTTCTCATACAACCCTTGCGCCTTCAGCTCGGCCACCAGATTGCCGACCAGACGGTCAATGCCGGTGACGGTCTGATACTCACGCACCATCCGTTCGCGCAGATCGGCCTCATTGTGCACATAATGATACGTCGGTATGGTGACTCCATTATAGACCTGTGTCGGAATCTTCTGTCTCTTGATATCGGCTTTGGCAATATAGGTCTCGGGCAGCGGCAGTTCATCGATCTGGTCCCGATAAGTGGTGCGGTATAATTCGGGATCGCTGTTAAGTTGCTTCATGGAACTGGTTCCGGCACCGTGCGGCAGATTAAAGTTCACCATCATGCAAAACGGTTGGTTCGCCGGCTTCGACCGAAGGAAATCCTGAGTACCGGCAAACTCGGGGTCGGGTTTAAGGAAGTGCATCGCTCCTTCCCCGAAGATTTCAATTTGCGTGTTTACACGCGAATTCCTGTAAATGGGGTGATTCCATTTGGGATAGAAGGTGGAGTGGTTGTGATTGCCGTACCAATAGTCGAACCCGGCCTCCATCGTGCCATTATAATAACCAAAATGGGGCTTAGCTTTTGCCAGTTGTTCCGGCGTGCTCTCCGGCTTTTCATTGATCCCAGAGCCCGGCCCGATGGGCGTATGATTTTTGCCGATATAGCCGACAAAATACCCCGCCTGCCGCAGTTGCATCGGGTAGGTATCCTGAAAGGCCTCTTCCGTGAGACTGCTTTGGGATGAAAACGTAATCCCATGCTTGCGCTCATACTGGCCCGTCAGCAGGCAGGTCCGATTCGGCGTGCAAGCGGCGGTGGTCACAAAGGCATTGCTAAAGCGCACTCCCTCGGCCGCCAACTGATCGATGTGAGGCGTCTTGAGAATAGGATTACCGGAGCACCCTAGATAGTCCGCTCGATGATCATCCGTGAGGATGACTACGACATTTGGGCGAGAGGCAGCTCCCAACGCTGATTGCGCGTGACTCATTCCAAACAAAAAAACCGATAGCCACACAATTACTGCAATTTTAATCATCTCTATTTTGTACCCATTTGAACAGTCACATTCTGATCTAAATCTAGCTGATTCGTAAGCATTAATTTTGATACTACATTTGTAATTTAAAATGACTAGGCAACCGCCTATATACGCCTACCAATCTGGTATACTAAAAGCAAAATAAGCACGGCAGCATTGCTGACGCTGACTCCCTCAGGACACAAGTAAAGCAACAATCGAGCGCGATTGAGGCCATCAGAGCAATGCTGATGTTAATACTTACAAAATATTTGCGCTCATTCTGTTCATACCTAAAACAGAGACCAATGAAACTCTTTGCTCTAATGGTCGCACTTTGCAGCCAAATACTACTCTCCACCTACGCGGTTGCAGCGGCGCATCGCCCAGAGTCGCTCAATGATATTCCGCCCAACGTCTTGATCATCCTCACCGATGATCAAGGATTGTCCGACCTCGGATTTTACGGCAATCCCTCACTCGAAACACCCAACCTCGATGCCCTCGCCAGAGACAGCGTACGCCTCGAAGACTTTCTCGCCTCCCCTACCTGTTCACCGACTCGTGCTGCACTGCTGACCGGCAAACATGAATTCAAGGTCGGTATCACCCACACCATCAGCGGCCGCAGCCTGCTCAAGCCGAAGGTGCCGACGCTCCCCGCACACTTTCAGGCCGCAGGCTACCGCACCGCGATCTTCGGCAAGTGGCACCTCGGCGAGACCTACCCGAGCCGCCCGCAAGACCGCGGCTTCGATGAAGTCTTTATTCACCTAGGCGGCGGCATCGGTCAAACCCCGGACTATTGGGGCAACTCATACTTTGATCCACACATTTACCACAATGGCAACTGGCAAGCCACCGACGGCTACTGCACTGCGGTCTTCAGTCGCGCTGCCTGGAACTGGATCCATCAACCGGCTCCACAGCCTTGGCTCGCCTACCTCTCGCTCAATACCCCACACACGCCGCTGCAGATCGATGATCAATTGGCGCAAAAGTATTTGAATAAAGGCCTCCCTGAGTCACAGGCCCGCTTCTATGCGATGATCGACGACCTCGACCGCGAGGTCGGTGAGCTTTTACAAAGGCTGGAAGCTACCGGCCGCGCCGACAACACCATCGTGCTCTTCATGGGCGACAACGGCAGCGCCAAAGGCGGCCGCCCCGACCAGATGGAATTCAACGCCGGGCTGCGTGGCACCAAAGGATCGCCCTACCAAGGCGGCGTGCGCGTGCCCTGCTTGATACGTTGGCCCGCGGGCAACATTCAAGGCGGCCGCAGCGTGGAGACACTGACAGCGATCAGCGACATCTTTCCCACACTTGCTGAACTAGCCAACATCCCACTCGGCCAGCAGACACCCACCGATGGACGCTCGCTCACAGCTTTACTACAGAACGAGCAGGACGTCGATTGGCCCAAGCGCAGTATCGTAACCCACGTCGGACGCTGGCCCAACGGCCAAGCCGAGATGCACAAATTTAAAGGCAGTGCGATTCGCAACCAACGCTTTTCCCTCGTCGAAGGCAAGGCACTGTACGACCTACAGAATGATCGCGCCGAGCAACACGATGTGAAGAGCGACTATCCCGAAGCATTCAACGCACTCAGCAAGCAATACGACCAATGGTGGAACGAAGTGCGCCCACTAGCCGAAGACGTGCCGCCCATCACCGTCGGCGCAACAGCCGCACCAATCAGCCACTTAACCTGCATGGATTGGGGAGCCTCCGCGATCAAGGATCAGGGCGACAAATACCCGCCGTGGAATCAAAGCTACGTGCGTGCACTGGCAACAGCCCAAGCGCTCGAAAATATCGCGCGATTCGGCGCATGGGCCATAGACTTCGCCCGCGCGGGAACTTACCGCATCACCCTGCGCACACTGCCCGAAGAGGCCAGCGATGCCGCAGTCCGACTTAAAGCTGGCACTGCGACACTCATCATTGGCAAGCAGACACACAGCAGCCCCATCAAAACAGGCGCAACAGCCATCGACTTTGAGATCCAGATCGAAAAAGGCATCACAACTCTCGAAACCTTACTCGAATACACCTCGACAGATCGAGCCGCACATGGCGCCTTCTATGTAAGTATTCAATATCTTGATACACTCTAAACCATGACACGTCCAAATATTATTCACATTCTAGTCGATGACCTCGGCTACGGCGACTTTAGTTTTTTTAACAAAGGCATCAGCGAGACACCATTTCTGGATCAATTCATCCAAGAAAGCACTAGCCTGTCGCAACACTACACAAGTTCGCCGGTCTGCAACCCCTCGCGCGCCTCCTTGCTCACAGGGCGCTACCCGCACCGAACCGGCTCGATTGACACCCTAGAGTGGCGCGGCCTTGAACGCCTCGATCTGAACGAAGTAACCATCGCCGACATCCTGCAAGACGCGGGCTATCGCACTGGGCTGATCGGCAAATGGCACCTCGGTGCATTTGACCCTCGCTACAAACCTGAAAAGCGCGGCTTTGATGAAGCCATCTGTTTCCGTGGCGGCATGCACGACTACTACGACTGGCGACTTGAGTCCGGCGACCGCGTGCAACGCGCCGATGGCCGCTATCTAACTGATTTCTGGACCGACGAAGCGATCGACTTTCTCAAGCGTAGCCCCAAAGACCCATTCTACTTACACCTCACCTACAACGCGCCGCACACTCCGCTGCAAGCCCCCGAAGAAGACCTCGCTGTGTTTAGCGACCGCGATGATTTGAGCGAAGCAGTTAAAACACTTTACGCCATGATCCGCCGTCTGGATCGTAATGTCGGCCGACTACTTGAGAGCGTCGACAAGCTAGGACTGCGCGAAAACACCCTCATCGTGTTTTCTAGCGACAACGGACCGCAATTCGGCGGTGCAGGCGATGACTGCCTCGACCGGTTTAATTGCCAACTGCACGGTTCCAAAGGATCCACCTACGAAGGCGGCATCCGCGTGCCCGCGATCCTGCGTTGGCCCGCAGGACTGCAGAAAAACGACTCTGGCGACAACACCTTTTTCCACATGTGCGACTGGTTGCCAACTATCCTAAGCCTTGCAGGCGTCGAAGCCCCCAAAAATATCAAGCTCGACGGCGTCGATCAAACCGCAGCCCTGCGCGGCGAACAGTCCACCTACAATCCAAAACGCTGCTGGCAGTGGAACCGTTACGATCCCCTGATCGAATACAATGCCGCGATTCGAGACGGCGATTGGAAACTAGTGCGCCCGTTTGTGCCCGAAGCCTTCGAAGTGCCCGACATCAAATGGCTCGACGTCTCGATGTATCAACCCGAGCACTTTATCGAGAACGGCATCATTACCGATCCCGCGCCCGAGGTGAATTTGCCAGCACCGCCCCCCGTCGAACTTTACAACTTGAAAAACGACCCGCTGGAACAAACCAATCTAGCCATACAAAGCCCGCAACGCGTGCAAAGTATGGAGCGCGACCTACTCGCCTGGTTCGAAGACGTCTGTGCTGACTTCAAAAAAACCAGTCGAGAATAAATACACGCCTTAAATGCATGCGGCATTCATGCCCTCGGCTCCTATTAGTTGAGTCGTATGTATTAACCCGCCGGACAAGACGTCCCTTCGACAAATTGCGGCGGGCACAAAATCGTCCGTGCTTTCAGCTTACCTTTCAACAGCCCCTTTTCAATGCGTTCGACCAACAGCTTCGCCGCATCACGTCCGACCTTATAAGGCTGCTGATCAAACGACGACAAGGCGACACGCGGGTCGCGTAAATTCAACGCACCAAATCCCACCACCTTCACCTGCTGTGGAATCTTCAGTTCCAGTCGTTGACAACTATGCCAAGCATTGATCGCCAGACGGTCAGCGATCCCGAATACGCAGTCAAACCGACCCTGGTGTTTCGTCAGTTCATTATCAATCAAATCTGCATTGTACGTGAAGTTCGGTGCGATCACATTCGCAATCAGCTTCAATTTAAACGCTTTCAAACCAGCCTTGAAGCCCTCTGAGCGCAAGCGACTGGTACTCACCAAATCGCCCGTCGAAATCAGCACCGCATTTTTACAGCCATTTTCAGCCAACACACGCGCCGCCTCGTAGCCACCAGCAAAATCATCGGTTCCAACAAAATCCGCATCAAAGTGGATAGTATTACGGTCCACCAACACCAGAGGGATCTTGCGGTCGATGACTTCCTTAAAATAGAGCGGGCTCGCATCTTCATTGACCGGTAGCAAAATAAATCCATCGACGCGGCTTTCGAGCAAGCGATTGATCACTTTGCTCTGCTCTTCGACCGCTTTTTCACCATAATCCCCATGTACCAGATCAAGCGCCATGAGCATGTCTTTTTCATTAAAGTAATCATAAGCTCCCTCCAGGATCGCAGGCGCAATCGCATGCCCCGCAGGCATCACCACACTGACAATACCGCTGCGACCGCTCTGCATGCCACGCACCAACCGGTTTGGTTTATACCCCAACCGCTCCGCGATGGTACGAATCTTTAGTTTAGTCGCGGGCGCGACATTGGATTGATTACGCAATACACGCGAAACTGTCATCAATGACACCTCCGCCTCGGCAGCGATCTGTTTCATACCTACAGTTGCCCTCTTCATGTTAATTAACACACATCGATAGGAGGTAATTGACCACTATAAAATTCAAAAAAATACTGTTTTAAATAAAGCCTCCTAGGAGCGTGGCTATACTTCTTCTCTAGCGGATTAAAATTCTTAGATATTACACCTTTTTGAACTGAGGCCGAAAAGAATCAGGCAATTGGCTCTAAAAGAAACTTGGATCGAATCGACAAATCTGTGACTAGAGGCAGAAAGACTGGCACAGGGCTAGAAACTGGCGCTAAAACTGGCAAGGACGAGCAGCTCTAGCCTATGCAATCAAGGCATCGAGTAAGGCGCGTAATTTCATCTCGGTCTCGCGGGTTTCTTTTTCTGGATCTGAGCCTTCGACAATGCCAGCGCCTGCATACAAGTTGGCCGTAGTGCCTTCAATCAGAGCCGAACGAATGCCAACGATCATCTCGCCCTCATTGAGGTGATTAAACCAACCGATCACTCCAGAATAAAGACCTCGATCTAGCTGCTCCAAGTCATGGATCCGCGCCATTGCTTGTCCGCGTGGGGTCCCTCCGACGGCCGGCGTCGGGTGCATCTCTTGCAAAATATTAAGAAGGTGCACATCGTCACCCACTTCCGCTTCGATCGCAGTTTGTAGGTGCTGCACATTAGCCAGAGGTAACAAGCGCGGCGCTGAGTCCGCATGCCCATTGACCCCAACGGCCTTCAATCGTCGTAAAATCGAATCACGCACACAGGCGTGTTCATGTAAATCCTTATCGCTGTCCAATAAGTCTCGGGCGAACTTGGCATCTTCACCAGCAGTCTCACCGCGTGGCGCCGAACCAGCAATTGCCTCGGTCAAAAGCTGACCATCGCGAATGCGCAATAAACGCTCTGGTGTGGCGCCAATAAAGCTACGCCCATCTCCGCCGCCAAACGAAAAAGTGAAGCATCCGGCAAACCTTTCACGTAAGCAGTTTAAAGCATGAAGCGGTTGCCAGGGCTCATTGGCCTGCAACTTAATTCCACGCGCCAGCACGATCTTCTCGTACGCCCCAGCAGCAATCTCTTGTAGCGCTTCAGTCACCGCTCGCGAATATATACCCGGTGCCAACTCTGAGCGTTCCACTGAAGTCGGCTTTACCGCAGGCGCGGGTTCAATAGGAGTCGTAGAATAATCAAAAATTGAAAATTTTTGATACGCGCCCCACACCCGAGCTACCAGTTGATCAAGGTCTGCGTCAGGATCAATGCGGATATTCGCCACCGCACCATATTTCCCTTTAACGCGCGAGACCTGCCAACGCGGCAGGAAAATTGTTGCTGGCGCAAAGGCGTTGCCCTCAGGCACCGTGTCATTAAAAGTAAATGCAGTGAAAAAATGAGGTCCAGTAAACGGTTCATTCAGATCCCCGACAACGATCGTATTATCCATGATCTTATCTGCAAAGGCCTGTGCCTGAGCGAAACGATCCACTCCAGAAAACGTCGCCTCGGCGACTGCCTCCGCGCCGGCGAGCGCTTCTTCGTCGGCTGCACGCTCGATATAAAAGTGTAACTCACTCGGTTCGTAGATCGATTCTAATACCGCCAATGGAGCAATATGCTTCACCGCCAGCGAAATACTCGCGATTTGAAAATGCTGCTTGGCACGCGCTGTCTCCCGACAACCCTCCAGGAAAACACGCAACGCGTCTTGGTCGCGCTCTGGAAGCATACTGGAAGGAATGATTTGCATAGTTGCTAAGTAGTAGAGAAACGAATGATCGGGCTGCAATCAAAATGGACAGATTGACATAATCAAATCAAAGAAAGAAGCAACAGGGCTGTGCACTTAGAGCAGCCCCATGATTTTTTTGTGATTAAAATTCAATAATTTCGAAAGGATGCCGCTTATTGCTCATTTTCACTTTGCCCTCTACCGCAATATCCTAGATGCAGTATATAGAAGTGCTGACCAGCGACTTATTAACCACTTGCTCCGCCATCTACGGCAAACCTCATTATCGCTGCTAACTCTTTTTTTAATGACCGATTTTTACGACACCGAATCCAGCGCCTTATTACCAATCGACTTTCGCGCTGAACTAAACGACGAGCAATACGCCGCCGTCACGGCCGAACCAGGCCCAGCGCTAGTCCTCGCGGGTGCTGGCTCAGGCAAGACGCGCACTTTAACCTATCGAGTCGCCTATTTATTGCAGCAAGGCATAGAAACCTACGAAATCCTGCTACTGACCTTTACCAACAAGTCTGCCAAGGAAATGTTGGGACGCGTGCAAGACCTGACTGGCGTTAAAAAGCACCAGCTCTGGGGCGGTACTTTTCACAGTATCGCGCAACGTATCCTTCGCGTGCATGGCGAAGCGGTCGGCCTCAAGCGCAACTATACTATCCTCGACGAAAGCGAAGCAGAGAGCCTGCTAAAAAGCGCAATTCACAAAGTCGACCCTGCATTTCTTAAAGGGAAGAATAATCCGAAACCCAAAGTGGTGCACAACATGATCAGCTATGCACGTAACACCTGCCGCAGTGTGCTGGAAGAAGCAGACGACCACTACCCCTTCCTCGAGGGCATGGCGCAAAAGATTGCCGACATTTATAAGGTCTATCACAAGACTAAGTTAGAGCATCAGGTTGTCGACTACGACGACCTACTCGAATACTTGCTTAAACTCTTGCGCGAGCATCCCGAGGTAGCGACGCATTATCAGCAACGCTTCAAGCACATCTTGGTTGACGAATTTCAAGATACCAATCGCCTACAATCCGAGATCGTTGATATTCTTGGGGTGCACCACCAAATTATGGCCGTGGGTGATGATGCACAGTGCATTTATACGTGGCGAGGGGCAGACTTTGACAATATTATGCGGTTCACCGAGCGCCACCCAGGTGCCACGATCTATAAGATCGAAACGAACTACCGCAGTTCCCCACAAATCCTTGAATTTGCCAATGCCGTGCTCGCCGCACAACCGCCCGGCATGGGATATTCTAAAGAACTACGAGCAGTTAGGCCCAATGGCGAGAAGCCCTACTTCACCCCGATCATGGATGCGCGCAATCAGGCCAATTTTATCATCCAGCGTATCGAAGGCCTAATCGACGAAGGTCGTGACCTCTCCGAGGTTGCGGTCCTCTACCGCGCCCACTATCAAGCGATGGACCTGCAGATGGAACTTACGCGTCGCGGAATTGATTATCAAATCACGAGTGGCGTGCGTTTTTTCGAACAAGCTCACATCCGCGACTTTACCGCGCAACTACGCTTCGCCTCTAATCCTGCCGACGTCTCCGCGTTTGCACGCTTCACTTGCCTACTACCCAAAGTCGGGCCCAAGACCGCGGAGCGGATTCATGCGTTCACCAAGAAACTTGCAGAGAAAGAAGAGAAAGATTTCTGTGAGGTTCTAACATCTGCAGCGGTGCTTAAAAAGGTGCCCAACGACGCCAAAGAGGAATGGCCATCACTGGCCGAGACAATTCGCGAAGTGTCTGTCGCACTGACTAGCGAAACACCCGAAACAATCGTACAACTCGGCCTCGACGGTTGGTATAGCTCCTTCATCCGTGAGATCTATCCGAACTGGACTGAACGCGCCGATGACTTACAAAGCTTAATCAGTTTTGCCAGCCGCTTCGATACGATGGAAGAACTGCTCGCACAGCTCGTCCTGTTGGCCTCCGAAAGTAATGAACGCACCCCCGAACAAGCGCTTAACTGCTTGCGCCTAACCACTATTCACCAAGCGAAGGGCCTAGAGTTCCCGATCGTATTTGTTATCGGACTGGCTGATGGCCTATTTCCACTCAAGCGTACCATTGATGATGGCGACCTCGAAGAAGAGCGCCGACTGTTTTACGTCGCCGTTACCCGTGCGATGGAAGAGCTCTACCTGTCTTACCCGATGCTCAATCAACAAGGTAATACGGTGATACGCCTCAACCCGAGCCGCTTTGTGCAAGAAGTCGATGTCAGCCGCTACGAGACGTTACGCGTTGCACCGACACGAAGTTGGTAGAAGGTTCGCTCTCCTGCCGATGAGCGTGATGGCCCAAGTCAACGCTTACGCCTCAGAATCAAGCAGGATCTTATATTCGACGGAGTCCACCAACGCACGCCATGTGGCTTCGATAATGTTATCACTGGCGCCTACAGTACCCCAAGTCGCTTCGCCATCAGTTGACTCAATCAGTACACGAGTGATCGCATCGCTGCCCTGCTCAGTTTCGAGAATACGTACCTTATAGTCAATCAGTTCAACGGCCATAATCTCTGGGAACACGGGCGCAATCGCTTTACGCAAGGCATGGTCAAGCGCGCCGACAGGGCCATTGGCCTCAGCCACGGTATGATGTACTTCGTCACCAATCTTGACCTGCACAGTTGCTTCTGATACTACGCGACCTGAAGTCTCTTGGTGACTCACCATCACACGATAGCCAACAAGCTCAAAGTCAGCCTGCTTATTTTTCAGGAAGCGACTCAACAGTAATTTGAAAGATGCATCGGCGGCTTCGTATTCATAGCCTTTAAATTCTAGCTCTTTCAACTCACCGAGAAATTCCTTCAACTGCGGCGAACGCGGGTCGAGATCGACACCAATTTCCTTGGCCTTCATCATCACACTACTACGGCCGGACATATCGGAAACCAGTACCCGTGTACGATTACCGACCAGTTCAGGTGCAATGTGCTCGTAGCTGTGTTTGACTTTGGCGGCAGCATCGGCATGCACCCCACCCTTATGTGCAAAGGAACTCGTTCCGACAAATGGCAATGTCGAATCCGATGCACGATTCGCCATTTCATCGACAAACAACGAAAGATCACGCAGTTTATTCAAGTTAGGTGCGCAGTTCAGATCGGCATCCATCTTTAAAATCAAATTAGGAATAATAGTACTGAGATTGGCATTACCATTACGCTCGCCAAAACCATTCATCGTACCCTGCACGAGCGTTGCGCCTGATTCGATTCCCGCGAGCGACAATGCTACGCCGAGGCCTGAATCATTATGACAATGCATACCAACAGGCGTATGCGGGAAATGTGCCACGACCTTGCTGACAATTGCCTGCATCTGACTGACGAGCTGACCGCCATTGGTATCGCAAAGTGTCAAGTTGATCGCACCGCCACGTTGCGCGGCCTCAAGTGTCTGGATCGCGTATTCTGGGTTGTCACAATAGCCATCGAAAAAGTGCTCCGCGTCATAGATCACTTCGCGACCATTATCAGTCAGGAAGCGTACCGAGTCTTCGATCATCTTAAGATTCTCTTCGGCAGTCGTGCGGATGATCTCCGTGACATGCAGCAACCAAGTCTTACCAAAAATAGTGACTACTGGTGTATCCGCATCAAGTAAGAGTTGCAGTTGCGGATCTTCCTCTGCCTTGAGACTAGCGCGACGGGTAGAACCAAAGGCAGCAATCTTGGCATGCTTCATGTTCAGCTTCTTTGCTTCGTCGAAAAACGCCATATCGCGTGGGTTCGAACCCGGCCAGCCGCCTTCGATATAATCAATTCCAAACTGATCCAGCTTCTCTGCGACGCGGATTTTAGCCGCGACGGTCAAAGAGACTCCTTCGCCTTGGGTACCATCGCGTAGGGTTGTGTCGTAGATTTTGAGTGCTGGTGTCATCAGTAGAAACGATTTGAAAAACCGACGAAAACAAAGACTTAAGAGGTCTGGGGCAAACCTAAACCGCAGCAGAGCAGTCAGATGTCGTGCCTAACCTTAGTGCACGCGTCGTATACTGATGAGCCAAGTATGCCGTCGACGAGGTAAGACGCCCTGCTACGAGCGCTGGAGATAGACCACTTGTGTCTGCATAAATTCATACAGTCCGTGCTTACCATCCGCACCTCCGATGCCCGACTTGCGCCAACCCGCGTGGTAGCCCTGCATCGCCTCAAAGTGCTCACGGTTGATATACGTTTCGCCGAAGTTAAGTGCTTCGACTAGATTCATTGCCTCATTAATGTCATTCGAGAACACCGAGGATGTAAGTCCGTATTCCGTGTCGTTAGCCATGGCAATCGCTTCCTCAATTTCGTCAAAGATCACGACCGGGATAACTGGGCCAAAGATTTCCTGAGTCACAATGTCCATCTGATGAGTGCACGCGCCAACGACCGTCGGCTCGAAATAGTAGCCCGATTCATCCGCACCGCGCTGACCGCCGCACAAAATTTGCGCACCATCGTCCACTGCGCTATCGAGCAGGCTCACAATCTTATCGAAACCAGCTTTATTAATCATTGGCCCATAATCGACTGTCTCATCTTGCAACGGGTTGCCAAAGCGCGCGGCCTGCATCTTCTCGACCAGCTTCGCAGTAAAAGCTTCAGCCACACTGCGTTGCACATAGATACGCTCGGCGCAATTACACACCTGTCCGCTATTGATGACACGAGAGGCCTGAATCGCAGTCGCCGCCAGGTCGAGGTCTGCATGGGCAGTGACAATCGCTGGGGCTTTGCCGCCAAGCTCCAAATTAACTCGCGTAATGTGCTGCGCAGCAGTCGCCATGATGCGCGAACCAGTGTTTACACTTCCAGTAAAGCTGATCATGCCGATCTTCGGACTCTCTGTTAATGCGCGCCCCGCAGACGCCCCATAACCTGAGATGAGATTGACGAGGCCGGCCGGAATGTCGGTCTGCGCTAGGATTTTACAAAATTCAAATGCGTTGTTGGGTGTCTCCTCGCTCGGCTTAAGCACGATCGCGTTGCCCGTAATTAATGCTGGGGCTAATTTGCGAGCGATCAGAAAAAAAGGGAAATTCCATGGCAAGATACCGGCCACCACGCCAATTGGCTTGTGAAAGAGGAAGATGTTCTCCTTCGGGCGATCGCTCTCGATGATTTCACCTTCGATACGACGTCCCCACTCGGCCATGTAGTCGAGATAGTCGGCAGTGAAGTTCACTTCGACACGAGCCAGCCCCAGTGTTTTGCCCTGCTCCTCAGTGATCACACGAGCCAGAGGCTCAACTTGTCCACGGATTTTATCCGCGAGTAAATGCAAATGCTTTGCCCGGGCAACAGCTGGCAGAGCGGCCCAAGCTGGCTGTGCAGCCTCTGCGGCAGCAATCGCGGCCTCGACCTGCTCAGGTGAACTGTCGGGGATCGTCGAAATCGCTTCGCCAGTGGCGGGGTTGATCACGGTGATCGTGTTAGAGTGAGGGGATTCGACAAATTGACCGTTAATGTAGTTGGAGTAATGAATCATGCTGAAAACATCCTTAGAGATTCCACTCAGTTCAATCAGAAAGTCTAATCCTATTAATTTAACGTCATAACGATATATCCTGTGAATACCCTGTTTTCTTGCCTTGCAGTATTCAAAATCACCCCTAATCTCCGCCTCTTTTTTGGAATTTCGTGGGCGATACTTGCGTACGCACAGTCCTCAATTTTAAGTAGTAATCACAATCTCTAAACACATCAGATCAGATCATGACCGACCTATCAAAATATAGAAATATTGGTATCTTCGCACACGTTGACGCCGGAAAAACAACGACAACCGAGCGTATTTTGAAGCTCACTGGTAAAATTCATAAGTTGGGCGAAGTCCACGATGGTGCTGCAACCACTGACTTTATGGAACAAGAGCAAGAGCGTGGCATCACGATTCAGTCGGCTGCGACAACTTGTTTCTGGGACGGTTACCGTTTCAATATCATTGATACTCCTGGGCACGTTGATTTCACAGTAGAAGTGTACCGCTCATTAAAGGTGCTCGACGGCGGCGTCGGTGTATTTTGTGGTTCTGGTGGCGTTGAGCCTCAATCCGAAACCAACTGGCGCTACGCTAATGATTCTAAGGTCGCTCGCTTGATCTACGTCAACAAGCTCGACCGTGTCGGTGCTGATTTCTACAAAGTTGTTGACCAAGTAAAAAACATCCTCGGCGCTAATCCACTCGTGATGGTGCTTCCAATCGGTGAAGAGAGCGAACTTAAGGGTGTCGTTGACCTCCTCACACGTAAGGCATGGGTATGGGACAACTCTGGTGACCCTTTGAACTACGAACTACAAGACGTGCCAGCGGACATGGTCGACAAGGTCGAAGAATACCGCGCAGCGCTGATCGAAACTGCTGTTGAGCAAGACGACGACGCGATGGAAGCTTACCTAGAAGGTAACGAGCCAGAAATGTCCGTCATCAAGGCCTGTATTCGTAAAGGTACAATCGCTTTGGATTTCTTCCCAACCTTTTGTGGTTCTGCATTTAAGAACAAGGGTGTGCAAAACGTCCTCAACGGCGTCATCGATTACCTTCCAAGCCCAACTGAAGTGCCACCCCAGCCTGAAGTGAACGCTGAAGGTGAAGAAACCGGTGAATTTGCGATCGTTGATGCAGAAAAACCTCTTCGTGCTCTTGCCTTTAAGATCATGGATGACAAATACGGCGCGTTGACTTTCACACGCATCTACTCCGGTAAACTCAGCAAAGGCACCAGCGTTCTCAATACCTTCACTGGCAAGACAGAGCGTATCGGCCGTATTATCGAGATGCACGCGGACGAACGGACTGAAGTCGATTCCGCACAAGCGGGTGACATCGTCGCCCTGCTGGGCATGAAGTCGGTACAAACAGGTCACACACTCTGTGATCCTAAGTTCCCAGCGACACTCGAGCCTATGGTATTCCCTGAGCCTGTGATCTCAATTGCAGTGAAGCCAAAGGACCAAGGCAACTCTGAGAAGATGGGCACAGCGATTGGTAAGATGGTTGCAGAAGATCCTACTTTCATCGTCGAAACCGACGAAGACTCCGGTGAAACCATCCTTAAGGGCATGGGCGAGCTTCACCTAGACATTAAGGTAGACATCTTGAAGCGCACCTACGGGGTTGAAGCAGTTGTTGGTAAGCCACAAGTTGCTTACCGCGAGAGCATCACGCAAACAATTGAAGACAGCTATACTCACAAGAAGCAGTCCGGTGGTTCTGGTCAGTTCGCTAAGATCCTCTACACGCTCGAGCCACTCGAGCCAGGCGAAGGGTTCCAGTTCGAATCCAAGGTTGTGGGAGGTAACGTTCCACGTGAATTCTGGCCAGCAGTTGAGAAGGGCTTCAAGTTCTCCAAGGAAAAAGGCGTTCTCGCCGGCTACCCTTGTTTGGACTTTAAGGTCACACTTACTGATGGTGCGTTCCACGCAGTTGACTCATCTGCAGTTGCTTTCGAGACCGCTTCTAAAGCAGCGTATCGTCAGTCCCTACCTAAAGCAGGCCCGCAGATTCTGGAGCCAGTCATGAAACTCGACGTGTTCTGCACAGAGGACAAAATGGGTGACGTCATTGGTGACTTGAATCGTCGCCGCGGCATCATCAAGACCCAAGAGCCAGCACCTAACTCAGGTGTTCGCATAAAGGCCGACGCTCCTTTGAGCGAGATGTTCGGTTACATCGGTGCACTTCGCACAATGACATCTGGCCGTGGTCAGTTCTCCATGGAGTTCTCGCACTATGCAGCATGTCCGAAGAATGTAGCGGACGTCGTGGTTAAGGAAGCGCTTGAGCGCGAAGAAGCGAAACGCAAATAAGCGTCTAGCAACACACTTCTAACAAACGTCCCCGACTCGAAAGAGCGGGGATTTTTTTTGCTACTGGCGCTCAACCACACGCACTACCTTAACAGTGATTAAGCAACAGAAATACTCGCCAGTGACACTTTTGAAGAAGGCTAAGTATCATCAAAAGGCAACAGATACAGTGCAGACATACAGTCGCTGGCTAACGGGATTGCCGTGCATTCTTCATGCTTTTCAAGAAGGGACGTTCGTCCCTAAAAGCACTACGTCAAACCCGCTGATTCGCGGGTTCAAATCCCGCCGCATGCATTTTTCTGCGTAAAAATGGGGTGGCTAACGGGATTGCCGGCCTTCTTCATGCTTTTCAAGACGGGACGTTCGTCCCTAAAAGCACTACGTCAAACCCGCTGATTCGCGGGTTCAAATCCCGCCGCATGCATTTTTCTGCGTAAAAATGGGGTGGCTAACGGGATTCGAACCCGCGACCCCCGGCACCACAAGCCGGTGCTCTAACCAACTGAGCTATAGCCACCATCTGGAGAAATATACGGAGCGCACATCCCTAAAGAAGAGCCGATATGCTCTTCCAGTTCGTCCACTTGTCAATAGTCCTTTGGAGGAATTTTATCTTTTTTTCAGTGAACTAAAATTCTGATTAACACGGCTCTGAATAGCGACGCTATTTCCTGTCAACAGACAGGCATTTGCAAATAATTCATAGCTCAATCACTAATTTTTCTACCCTGATTACGCCTCAATTATATCCGCAAAAAATCCCGTGCACATAGGATTCAAACCGCTCATCTGCAGTAGTAACCCGCGGACAAAGCTGATCGTATAAGGTGTGGCTCGCTACTCTCGACTGCGGCCAAGCCTAGCAAGCGCTTCCACTATATTTATGCCATCACTTGTGAGTCGAATAGCGCGCTCATACTGAACTCACTCTGCCAATACTTATAATTAAATGCCCGTGAACGCTTTCGTGCACTTGCCAGCAATCCGAAGAATACTCATAAAGTCTCAAGTTGCTCAAACAAAGGAGCTGAATTAAAAATATTTTATATGAAAACGGTACTCTTCGACTTAGACGGCACACTGATAGACCATTTCACCACAATTCATCGTTGCGTCGTATTTACACAACAGCAACTCGAGTTGCCAGAGTCAGACTATGACACCGTACGAGCGACTGTTGGTGGCTCTGCGCCAGTGACACTTGCTAAATTGCTGGGTGAAGCATACGTCAATACCGCACTGCCGATATTCCAACATCACTTTGAGCAAATCATGTTCGAAGATCTTATCGCTCTACCAGGATCCAATTGGATACTAAATGAACTTAAGCAGCGCGGCTATCAACTCGCAGTTTTTACCAATAAAAATGGCAATCAATCGCGCACAATTTTAGACTTTTTAGATCAGTCACAATACCTAGATGCGATTATCGGCGCTGGAGATACTCCTCACCGCAAGCCTGATCCAGAGTTCACTGCTCATGCACTCGAATGCTTAACAGCATCTTCCAAAGATACCATTCTCATCGGCGACTCGCCCTTTGACTTTGCCGCCGCAGAAGCGGGCCAGCTCAAAACGTACCTCGTCGCAACAGGCAGTCATAGCAAAACTGAATTGGCGGCGGCAACACAGCCAGCCGGCATCTACGCCGACCTCTACGAGCTGGGAGCCGCACTTTTCGATCTCACACCCGAAACCGCTAAAGTCTAGATGCAACGAACTCCGACACTCCCGCTACCAAAAGCCATCCTTTGGGATATGGACGGTACCTTGATCGACCAAACTGCTGCGATCATTCGCGCTTACGGCGACGTCATCGAATCAATGGGCGGCGGCATCCCCGACCCTGCGGTAATACGCCGTAGCCTCGGTGGCCCGATGGCATCAACCATGGCGCTGTTTATTGATGAGGCAGACTTAGACGAAGCTTCCAAGCGCTTTCGGCTTCGCTTCCCAGAGATCATGTTCGATGGTTTGATTATCTTAGCCGGCGGACTGGAGCTTATCGAAAGGGCCCATAAGGCACATATCTCGCAAGTCATCTTCACCAATAAGCACGGTGACACTGCTCGCAAAGTCAGCAAATATGCTGGCTTCTCCAAATACATACCCATCTGCATCGGCAACACAGACACGGAATGGCACAAGCCACAGGTAAAACTGACACGCTATGTATTGGAGCAAATAAACGCCTCGGCTGACGGTGCTTGCATAATAGGCGACTCACCAACTGATATCGAAACCGCACATAATGCTAGTCTTCCCTGCTACTGTATCGCCACCGGCGCCCATAGTACAGCCGAGATGTTAGAGGCTGGAGCTGACGCAGCTTTCAACAGTCTGTTCGAACTCAAAGCTGCCTTCGGGTTGTAGCACCAGTCGAATTAGATCAATCGATACGTGGAGCAGTCTCAATTTTCTCTTTAATAGAAGCGATTGAGTTCGCCTTTAGATAACCACGAAACGCCATCGACGGCATTACCAGTGAGCGTCGCCCAAGGATTGACCCAGGATTCAACACTGAGTTGCAACCCACCTCCGCGGCATCACCGACGAGTGCCCCGAGTTTACGCAAGCCAGAGCCGCAGCGTGAATCATCTGGCAGCTGCACAGGCACCTCAGATTGATCTAAACGTAGGTTCGAACATGTCACTCCGGCGGCCAAGTGCACTTTATTACCAAGCACACTGTCACCGACATAACTAAAATGAGGCACTTGTACGTCATCCAGTAGCAGACAGTTTTTAAATTCACAAGAGTTACCTAGCACACAATTCGCACCAGTAATCACGAAGCCACGAATATAAACGCCTGGTCGCAACTCACAGCCTTCGCCGATATAAGCTGGGCCAGTGATCGAACCAAATGACGGCAACTTAACTGATGGATGAATGAAAACCTGCCCCTCGACATGTAAACCAGGTGGGATGTCACCTCTAAGCGATTCAAACGGGAACGCTTTCAGTGCATGAGCAATCAACGGCACCCACTGCCACGGAGCAAGCTCCGCAGAGAAAACTTGATCAAATGGCAACGACTCAGGGAAATCAAAAAGGTCACTGGCTTTAAGCATTTAGAAATTTGAACCATTCATAGGCTTCTGAGCGAACTTAAAAAATGCTTACAATTCAGGTTTGTTTTCGCACACAAAGGGGGTAGGTTGTCAAAAATCATCTATTTAGAACCAAAACCTAGTGCACGACGTTAAAGAAAAACCAAGAATGGTCGAACGGGCCATGCTCATCGGCATCACCCTGCCCGGTGAAGACAACGTCACCACACGCAGCCTCCTCGATGAGCTGCGTGAACTCGTCACCACCCTTGGCATCGGTATACAGCACGAAGTACAACTCTCGATCCGCAAGCCTCAGGCAAAATTTCTGCTTGGCACAGGCAAGGCCAAAGAAATGATCGAACAAGCGAAAGCGCATAATTGCGACGTCATCGTGTTTGATAATGAGCTCACTCCCGCGCAGCAGCGAAACTGGGAGCAAGCCGCGGATGACAAAATCTTGGTCATCGATCGCCAAGAGGTGATTCTCGATATTTTTGGTAAACGGGCGCAAACTAAGGAGGCTGTCTTGCAAGTTGAATTGGCGCGTCTCGAATACAATTTACCACGCTTGAAAAGCGCATGGACACACCTAAGCCGGCAACGTGGTGGTGGCTCGACGCAACGAGATGCCGGCGAGACGCAACAAGAGCTGGACCAACGCATGGTACGCACTCAAATCACTCGCGTGAAGCGTGAGCTCGAAAGTGTAATCCAGCACCGTCATGTGCAGCGTAAAAAACGTATGACGGTGCCCGTGCCTACCTGCGCAATCGTCGGCTACACTAATGCCGGCAAGTCTTCGTTGCTCAACCAGCTAACAAATTCGGATATTCTCGTGGAGGACAAGTTATTTGCCACGCTCGACCCCACCTCGCGCCGTTGCCCGCTGCCTAGCGGACAACCTCTAATTATAACCGACACTGTCGGCTTTGTGCGCAACCTGCCCCACCGCCTAGTCAATGCCTTTAAAGCAACCCTAGAGGAAGCAGTCGTCTCCAACTTCCTAATCCATGTGCTGGATGTTAACAGCCCCGAGATCGAAGCTCATGCAGAAACCACACTTTCGGTTCTTCATGGGCTCGGTGCCGATGAAAAGAGAATCATCACAGTATTCAACAAAATCGACGACCTTTGGAGTGAAGATATACGCCTCACCCTGTCTTTTAGATATCCGGAGGCACTCTTCGTCAGCGCACATACAGGCGAAGGCATTCCTGAATTGCTAGAACGTATCGAAGCCATTGTCGAAAGCGACTTTGCCCAACTGCGCTTAATCATACCGCATAATCGCTATGATCTGGTCGCTCGTCTACACCGCGAAGGCGGAGTGCGCAAAGAAGAAGCGCGAGATGACGGCACATACATCGTCGGTTCTGTACCCGAGCGCATGTTATCAGCCCTGCACCCTTTCCTACTAGGCAACGACGAGCCCTAAGCTCTGGCTCCTTCGGACAGCTGTCGAAGGTCTTTCAAGTCATCCGAGTCCAGAGGCGGAGACATGCATCCTTTGTTACGATCATCAGCACGTAACTAAGGAGTTGCTCCAGTGTTTTGTGCCAGACAAGAAATCCTCATATCAGCAAACGAGAGCCCTTGAGCACGTAAGCTAGCGGTACTCAACTAGCAGCAAGCGCATTGACATTATGTGCGAGAATTTCGTCCGTCAAATCGTGATAATCCTGGCCCACTCCATCGTTCGATTCTCTGCTTTCGATCAAACATACGGGCAGCCCGAGGGTAACTGCACGGCGAACAATTGTGGCATCACGAATTGTGGTATTGTAGATTTTTGCTTGATTAGACACCAAGCGCTGCTTCTTGAACTGATTCAAGCGGAGCTGCATACGCATCTTCGGCACACCAATATCTACATTTGCTTTAATGGAATTGAAGAGCACGCCTGCGACACGAGCAAAATTGCCAGTCTCAGGAGTACGAAAACCAACTGAACGACGATAAAAGAGAAGTACTTTCTCAATCATCAAAGTAAATCCGATCAGTGAGAGTGCATCTGGATTGGCTGGAACATAAAGCTCATCAGCACTGAAAATCGCGAGCTGCGATGCATTCAGAATGTTGGGCGGACAATCAAAGACGATAAAATCATAATCCTGCTCAACCTCTCGTATCTGCTCGTTGAAAATCAAATAATGTGGGTTTTGTGGATCGATCTTAAACTCATTCTCGATATCGATGAGATTGAACGTCGTCGGGAGCAGATCCAAGCCGGGCAACTGTACGTTACCTTGATTATCGCGAATAACATCCTTAACGATCAGATCTTTAATACGGGCTTCGCCTGGTTCCAAAATAGAATAAACGGAACCACGCTTCTCCATATTAAGACGATTCCAGCGCTCAATCCGCATCAACCAAATACTAGAGTTCGACTGTGTATCTAAATCACACAGCAAGACGCGCTTACCTTTTTGTGCAAGACAGGCTGCAATATTGACGATCAGAGATGTCTTACCGACACCTCCCTTGTAATTTACAAATGCTAGCTTTCTGGCCATACTGTAATTCTGTGAAGTATTGAATACTTTAGCCTAAAACTGCGATTCAAAGTCATCAATTGTTGGTAAATCTTCCGAAAAACCAACCGAGAAGTCACTAAATTCTTGAGTCTCATCTGAGCCAACCGGCATAGCCGGGGCATCTTGATTCTCTAGGATTCTTTCCGACAGTGCATGGTCAATATAGATCTCTGCCCAATAACCATTCTCGACTTCATAATCGTCTGGAATGTATCCATATTTATCGAGAATTTCGAGAATTAGAGAAGAATCTGGAGTCGCACTAAAGCCAGTCAGCATACCGCGCTGTTCGTGTGAGTTCACGACTTCATCGACGATGAACGGAGGCACCACACCGTCGTAAGATGGATGTACTTTGTGCTGACCAGCCCAAAGCCGCCAACGCTCACGATCCACAGAACGTTCAGTGCGCGAAAGAGCTTCGAAATAATAAACCTTACGACGCGTCAGGCGACGCACGAGTGCGCAAGCTTTCACATCGCCATGTTCGATCTCCAACCAATCGCCGCGGCGCGGTTGTTCAATTGGATCACGAGTCTGAGAAATATCTTCTGGGGCTTCGACAAAATCCTTACCACCAGTGAAGCAATACTTTACTTCGGTTTCGCCATGACGAAATATATCCAGTTGGCCCTTGCGGATGAGTTCTTCTTTAAACTTTTCTGCATCCTTGCGAGACGATGCCCACATAAACTTAGTGATTGAGGTAGTAACTTTGAATTTACGTTGCATGACTATGATGGTTATTAGTTCGGTTGCTTGTTCAAAAAATTAATATGTAGGGGTTAATGATGATGCTGCAACTTAAGATAAGGCCGAATCAGCCAGGCTGACTAGGTACCTAAGGTAATTTCTGGATATTTACCGACATGGGCTCACTAGCACAACTGCAAAGGATTCTCCTAAGTATCCCACAAGTAAAATAGTTAATAGGTAACTCGTTTTTGCTGATGTCGATGAATAATTGATCGCCCTCTACACCGACGCCTTAGTTATTGGTGAAGTTTTCTCGTCTGGATAAACAGAGCAGAAGCACAGCTTGTTCAGGTATAATAAATAGAACTTAAACCTCAAAACCTCAGAAATTTGGCTTCACTGAGAAATAGAACGGTGACTGGTGCTCACTGAAACGGTAAAAGTAAAAATAATTCTTTAACGTATTTCTTAATATCTCGTCCTAAGATAAAAGCTGTGAATTATATTCAATGACTAAGACCTATCCACAATTAAGAGATTTGCTTTAAAGCGCATAGCCATGATTGATCCAGTAGCGCAGCGAAAGGAATGCATAATACACATCTGGGTCGCACTCTTGAGATATTTGATTAGAATGAAATTATGAACGTATCCAGACAAACCACTACGCACAATAACTCACTGATTGTCATCCTATGGGGGCTTATCTTCGCAAAATGCTTTACCCTGGAATACTTAGTCAAAGTTTATGCGGTGCCGATTAATTCAGCGCTCTATATATGGACACTCACTCTCACCATGGCAACAATTGCTACCTTTGTATTTTTGCGAATAAAAGCCCATGAAAGCAGTTTCCAAAAAAGCCTGCGGCGTAATTTAGTCATCTGGGGCACATCTGCGATCGCGATGCTCATCGCTCTATTAATCGCATTCATTTCGCAAAGTATAAATCCGTATAGTATTCCAGCGCTTCTGGCGGCCTTTCTTGGCGCTAGCTACTTTTTTCAAGCTCGAATAAATAGAAGTCTAAGCGACACCATCAGCGGCAGCGGCTGGTTAATCGGTTCTGGAATCCTTTTTGTGCAGAGTGCCGTTGAGAGCCTAATTTTATTCGCTTTTTTGATCCTCGCGCTGTCAGTCCTCCCTGTTGTGATCCAGATGATCCGCCTAAAGCAAACACGTAAATAGGCAAGTTGCCATTAATCGATGCCGCTAATTACGCGCGCAGATACGTAATTTACCTTCCACCAGAAAAGTAGCTGGACGCTCGTGGCTGCATGGACAAGGTTTAGTAATATGTCTACCGATCTCGATCCAGTCTATGAGGAACTAAAGCGCCTACAGCTTGAAGGAATGGACCGTGTCTTCATCGAAGACAGCACCATGGCATTACTCAAACCTATGGCCACTCCAGCATCACCGGCAGTGCCTCCTGTGGTAGCGATCGACCTGCAATCGGCAGTCAATTCTGAGGAAAAGCCAAATGCCGCCGCGCCTAAGGTAACGCCACCTAAAGACGCCGTTGTAACAGCCGCACCACTTCCCGACGCCCCGATAATCGAACTGCCCTCGGCTGATGCAGCGACTCAAATGCAATGGCTCAAACAACAGGCGGAGAACTCACCAGTAGTTAAGGAGCGCCTGAGAGAGGGCGAAAAAATGGTCTTCGGCGAAGGATCCTTGACTGCCGATATATTTTATTGTGGCGATGCTCCCAGCGAGGAAGAGGCAGCAGTGGGCAGTCCTTTCCAAGGAAAGTCTGGTGAGCTCTTATGCAAAATATTAAGCGCCATGGGTCTTTCACGCGAGACGGTTTACATGACCCACATTCTGAAGTGGCGACCACAACACGACAAGCCCTACGGTAACCGCCCACCCACTCAAGCCGAAATGGAATTTTGCCTGCCCTACTTGAAGGCTCAGCTCAAAATCGTGCACCCGAAAGTCATTATTGGGCTTGGTAATGCGACTGTGCCCGGCCTGTTGGGAGCAGACCCCGACCGTAAGATAGCAGCCGTTCGAGGCACATGGCAGACCTTCGAAAAAATACCGCTCGTCTTTACTTTTCAACCCTCTTACCTGCTCTTCAATGACACGATGAAGACTAAGCGCATGGCATGGGAAGATATGTTGAAAGTGATGGAAAAAGTCGACATGCCAATCAGCGAAAAGCAGCAACACTTCTTTCGCCCTCAATAACCTTGAGCGACCAATCCCGCATCGACAAAAAAACCGCAGTCACCTGCGGCTTTTTTGTAATTAGAAGCTTATTGCGATTATGAGCCGGCTACACCAGACACATGCTGGCCTTGTTCGAAACTCAATTGATCATTCTGCACTTCGACGTGAATGACCTCACCCGCCTTGATTTCACCTCCGAGAATAGCCTCAGCCAGGGAATCTTCGAGATGACGCTCAATCGCACGACGCAGTGGGCGCGCACCATATTTTGCGTCGTATCCTTTTTCGATTAGGAATGACTTTGCTGCTTCCGAGAAATCAAACACCAAACCTTGTTCCTTCAAACGATTCGACACGTTACGCAATTCAAGCTCGACGATTGCTTTCATATCTTCACGCCCAAGTGACTTAAAAATCACCAACTCATTCAAGCGATTCAAAAACTCTGGTTTAAAGACGCGCTTGGTCTCATCAAGGATCTTCTCGCGAATCTTCTCGTATTCATTCTCGGCATTAACTTCGAGCCCGAAACCCATTGACGTATTTCGTTGAAGAATCTCCGCACCCACATTCGAAGTCATAATCAAAATAGTGTTACGGAAGTCGATTTTTCGTCCGAGACTATCAGTGAGACGGCCTTCTTCGAGCACCTGCAAGAGCAACTGAACCACGTCTGGATGAGCTTTCTCGATTTCGTCAAACAACACCACCGAATATGGCTTACGACGAACTGCTTCAGTCAACTGACCGCCCTCTTCGTAACCGACATAGCCAGGAGGCGAACCCACTAAACGTGAGACTGCAAACTTCTCCATATATTCAGACATATCAATCTGAATGATGGCATCTTGATTACCAAACATCTCTTCCGCTAACACTTTTGCTAGTAAGGTTTTGCCAACCCCAGTGGGTCCAAGAAACATAAACGAACCTATCGGACGGCGCGGGTCTTTTAAATCAGCACGTGAACGACGAAGCGCTTTAGAGACGACTTCGGTCGCTATATTTTGACCAATGACTTCAGACTGTAAATGGCTCTCGAGCTTGAGTAACTTTTTGCTTTCTTTTTGCTCCATGCGTGACAACGGGATACCCGTCCAAGCAGCGACTACTCCGAGCATATCTTCCTCATCCACAACGATTTTGATCTCTTCGCGGCTCTTCTTCCATGCCTCAATAATGTCGACTTGTTTTTGACGTAGTTGCTTCTCTTCGTCGCGGAATTTAGCGGCTTCTTCGAAGTGCTGCCCACTAATAGCATCTTCTTTTTTTGCACAGACATCTTCAATCGTAGCATTCATCTCCTCAATTTCGGGGGGACGTTTGAGCGACTCGATACGTGCACGTGCACCAGCTTCGTCCAAGATGTCGATTGCTTTATCTGGCAAGAAACGAGCCGTTATATAACGCTCAGATAGTTTAGTAGCGACCTCTAGCGCACCGTCGGTGAACTTCACTTTATGGTGGTCTTCATATTTACTCCGGATGCCCCTTAAGATCAATATCGTATCTTCGATCGAAGGTGCGTCGACCTTGACCGACTGAAATCGGCGATCCAAGGCACTGTCTTTTTCAATGTATTTACGGTATTCCGCAAGAGTAGTGGCACCAATACACTGCAACTCACCGCGGCTTAGTGCCGGCTTAAAGATATTCGAGGCATCCATTGCACCTTCGGCAGCACCTGCACCAACAATAGTATGCAGCTCATCAATGAAGATAATCACATTCTTCGCACGGCGAATCTCGTCCATCACTGCTTTGATACGCTCTTCAAACTGACCGCGATACTTCGTGCCAGCGACCATGAGTGCCAAATCCAGTGTGATCACACGCTTTTCGACCAAAATTTCCGGAACGACGCCTGAGGCAATTTCCAGCGCTAACCCCTCAACAATCGCAGTCTTACCAACGCCCGCTTCACCGATAAGAACCGGATTACTCTTTGTACGACGGCACAGGATCTGAACCATACGGCGGATCTCATCTTTACGGCCGATTACTGGGTCGAGTTCGCCCTTTTTTGCCATCTCAGTTAAATCGCGACCAAAGGCTTTCAGCGCAGGCGTCTTGGATTCTTTCTTCTCATCCGAAGACCCAGGGCCTGCGGCAGCTTCTTCTGGTTCTCCGGAGAAATTTGGATCGAGTTCTGAAAGGATCTCATTACGGCAGCGCTCAATATCAACTTCAAGTGATTTAAGCACACGTGCGGCAACGCCCTCACCTTCACGCAACAAACCAAGCAAAATGTGTTCCGTACCGACATATGAATGATTCAGGGCCTTGGCCTCTTTACCAGCCAGCGCCAAGACTTTTTTAACCCGAGGCGTATATGGAATATTCCCTGAAGGCTTACTCTCTGGCCCCGTGCCCACTTGCTTTTCAACTGCTGAGCGCACGGTCTGTAGGTCGAGCCCCATTTTTTGTAGTACGTTCACGGCAACCCCCTGCCCTAAATTGATTAGCCCTAACAATAAGTGTTCGGTGCCCACGTAGTTATGATGAAAGCGATCCGCTTCCTTTCGAGCCAGAGCCAGAACTTGTTGAGCTCGCGGGGTAAAGTTATTCATTGGTTCCATAATTAGTATAGTTTGCTAGTAATTACTCCTGTTCTTCCAATTTGTCAAAAGCTAGAGCCGGAAGGTTTGAAAATTCTTTCCGAAGTTTATCCGCACGCGCAATATCGCGAGCTTCAGGCGCAATCCCCTCTTGCGCAGCATACTGCACATGCCCAGGTTGGCTCTCGATCACGAGTCGATCGACGTCGGCGCGATTCGCTTCTGGCAAAATACCGAAATCGACCGCTAAGCGAATAAATGAGAGTAAATTCAGCGCTTCGTCCGAAGCGATGACATGTACATACTTCAGCGCACCAAAGGCTCGGCCAATTTGATCGAGCAACTTCGCGCGGTTATCTTCAAGATACTTAAAGCGCGCGTTTAACTCATGATCGATCACCGTTTTTAGCACATTCGCTAAACTTTCCAAAATTTCAGATTCACTCTCGCCTAAAGTCTGTTGATTCGAAATCTGGAAAATGTGCCCACTGGCATCCGAACCCTCACCAAAAAGGCCACGCACGGTAATTCCTAATTGGCTGACCGCACGAATCACACGCTCCATTTGGCCAGAAATCACCAGCCCTGGCAAATGCATCATCACCGACGCACGCAATCCGGTGCCCAGATTTGTAGGGCAAGCCGTCAAATAGCCAAAATCCTCGGAAAACGCCACATCGATGGTCTTTTCCAACTCTGAATCAAGCGCATCAATTAACTTCCAGACTGATTTCAAATTAAAACCTGCCTTCAAAAACTGGATTCGCAGATGATCCTCCTCGTTGATCATTACCGAACAAGTCTGCCCCTTATTAATATAAACCCCAGCACCTGCTTCGCCGTCACACAGTTCTCGGCTAATCAAGTGACGCTCGACCAACACTTGCTTCTCCAAGACGGATAAATCAGCTATATCAAAAAAGTTGCCCTTGTTCATCTGCGGCAGCGCACTCAGTTGATCTGCACAACGGGTGAGTAATTCGCGGCGCTGCAATACATCCGCACGTTCGGGGAATGGCTGACCGACCAAGTTTCTGGCCAATCGAATGCGGGTGCTAAGCACAACCGGAGCCGCCTTCTTGGCTGACTGCGTCAACTCAGCGAGCTCATCATTGATGAGTGATTCGATCATTTAGAAGAGACCTCCAACTCTTCAGCCTCATTAATTACTTTAATTTGATCGCGAAATTTAGCGGCGTCCTCGTAAGCTTCCTCGGCTACAGCACGCGCCAACGAATCCATTAGCTTCTTCAACTGCATTTGTCTGGATTGACGACCCAATGCTGCCGTTGGCACCTTGCCTTGATGGGCGGTGCCCGCATGCATATCTTCAAGCACCGGAAAGACCAATGATCTAAAAACCCCATAACAATCTGAACACCCCAAGCGCCCCGTGCGGCGAAAATCTGCCGACTCATACCCGCAGCTTGCGCATAACAACTGTGCTTCGCCAGAGACCGGCGTGAGTGGGGTCTTCGACATCATGTCAGCCAACGAAAAGCCTTCCGGATCTGTGACCCCTTTCTTTTGGGCACAAGCCTCACAGAGATCCACTTTATGGATCTTATTATTAACGATCTGCGTCAGATGCACGGTGGCTTCCTGATCGCAGATACTGCACTTCAAATTCTCAGCCATATCTTATATAATATAAAAGTCGGGTTGCTTGGCAAAGCGAAAGCTTAAATTCAAGCTGATCAGATGCCTTTTATTAATCGGTTTACAAGCTTTTGACAGTCACCAACGAAAGATGTGCCTCACCGCCAAGAAAATACTTGAGCAAGGCTGCAATCAGCAGAATTGAGCTTTGCCGCGCACATTAAAGCATTGTGCCCTCAATCGAGACTCGGCGTTTGAAACTCTCGAGGAATTTCGCGGTCACTGGGCCAGGCTTACCATTACCAATCACGCGCGCATCAATCTCAACGATTGGCACGATTTCGGCAGCCGTCCCAGTTAAGAATACTTCCTCTGCAACCCATACGTCGTAGCGCGTCATATTCGCCTCGCGCCAAGGGATACCCAGCTCATCAGCAATCGCTAATGCAGTATCGCGGGTAATTCCCTTCAAAGCACCAGAACTTGCAGCGGGCGTGATCAACTCGCCCTTGTGGACGATAAAGATGTTATCACCAGTGCACTCCGCAATATAGCCCTGATCATTGAGCATAATCGCCTCATGGTAGCCAAGGTGCTGAGCTTCGATTTTAGCCAGAATATTGTTCAGGTAGTTGAGTGACTTGACTGCTGGCGGCAGTGCCGAAGGATTACAACGACGGGTCGGGACGGTAATAATCTTCAGACCATTGTCGTAAAACTCCTGCGGATACAATTGAATCGTATCAGTAATGATAATTAGTTGCGGCTTATCGCAGTTCTTAATCGAAAGTCCAAGACTGCCAACACCACGCGTCACGACCAAACGAATATAACCATTTCTCAAACCATTCGCACGGCAAGTCTCGCACAGCGCATCCGAGATCTCTTGGCGCGTCCACGCTAATTCGAGCATGATCGCTTTGGCGGAATACTCCAAACGCTCCAAATGCTCATCGAGCTTAAATACACAGCCATCATAGAGGCGAATGCCTTCAAAAATACCGTCACCATAGAGCAACCCATGATCGAACACTGAGACAGTAGCCTCACTGGCATCGATCAACTTATCATTCATATAAATCTTCATAAATATAATGAATATGAAGGCGAATTTGGTTTTGTCTAGCCTCCATCACGCCTCAAATGGTAGTTCATTCGACAAAATTCAACTGGTGCGACGTTTGGACTTAAAGGCAACGAATCGCAGTTGCCCGCCCAAAGCCCTCAGTGCACTACTCCAATTACACCAACCCGCTTGTCGAGAATGATACCGACGGTGCTACAGTTGGCTCGGCATACTGCCGGGCACACAAAAAAGCCCCAGTCATAACGACGAGGGCTTTATTGGAAATTATGGCGTCATTTACGCGACGCGCTCGACGATTAGTAGCGGTGGATTCGGACGCTTCGGAGCGAGGCGGTATGCCGTCTTGAGATACTCAAGTGCTTCTTCCATCTTAGCTTCGTCGTTGTAGTGGATCATCATCAATGGCTCGCCTTGCTTGACTTGCGTGCCGACCTTCTTGATTTCAGAAACACCCACTGCTGGATCGTATGTGCCATTCTTCTTCAACGCCAACTTCTGTACGCCTTCGGCGATCAGACCAGCATTAATAGTGTGAACATAGCCACGCTTCGGGGCTGGCAACTTGCGCACGTGCTTCGCTGTTGGGAACTTATCGGGATCATCGATCACAGAGATATCACCGCCTTGCGCCTCGACCATATCTTTAAACTTCTGCAGCGCAGAACCATCTTTAAGATGACGTTGCACAGTCTGCTTTGCGGAGAGTGTCGAACCAGCTACCCCAGCGAGGCGCACAATTTCCATACCAAGCTTGAGCACTAACTCTTGCAAATCCTCCGGCCCTTCACCCTTGAGCAACTGAATCGCTTCCTTAATTTCAAGCGCAGTTCCAACAGTATCACCCAGGGGTTGATTCATATCAGTCACCAATGCCACGCAACGGCGCTTCATTGAACGACCGACACGCGTGATCGAACGTGCCAACTGCTTGGCTTGTTCGACATCCTTGATGAACGAACCGTTGCCCCACTTCACATCGATTACGAGACCTTCCGCACCTTCAGCCAACTTTCGGCTAAGCACACTGCCAGTGATCAACGGTAAACTCGGAATCGTGCCAGTCAACTGACGCAATTTATAAAATTTCGCGTCTACTGGAGAGATTTCCGGGTCTTGCTTAATAAAGGTACAACCAACTTTCTTCAACTGAGCTTTAAAGCCTTTCAAATCGAGGATCGGATTGAAATTCGGAATTGAAGACAGTTTATCAAGATTACTAATAACATGCTCTTCATCAACGCCGTTCATAGTTGGCATGACCACGCCACAAGCAGCTGCTAGCGGACCGAGCACGAGTGTGGTCTTATCACCAACACCACCAGTTGAGTATTTATCAATCTTTGGGCGGGAGATGCCAGTCAGGTCGATCACCTCTCCAGACAGCATCATTTCCTCAGCAAAAATCGCTGTCTCCTGGGCAGACATACCCTGAAAAAAGATAGCCATTGCTAAAGCTGATTGTTGAAATTCAGGAAGGTCATCATCCAAAATGGAATCGACGATATAGCGGATCTCCGCGTCGGAGAATTCGCCACCGTCACGCTTCTTTTCAACTAGAAAGCTGAATGAAGGCTTAATGAACTTACGAGCACTAATAATATTCTTTCTCATTTAATAAAATGTAGGAACCGATTAATTTGCCCATCGAGAAGGCATAAACATTTATGTATTAGGCGATTAGAAGGGGTATTGTCGAGCCTAAAGAACGGGATTCTCGAAATAGAACAGCGCACCATACTCGGCCTAACTGGTATAAGTACTTAAGACACGTTGAAAGTTCCCAAAAGCAGAGCTTGACGCCGAGCGCTCTGGATTTTGCTCTGCTCCCCATGAAGGTTTGGTTCAATCCATCTAAGGCAATCGAAAGTGCGCTATCGACAATCGCAGCCCAGACAGAAGGCTTCGGCTCGGAGTTTGTGCCCGGCGTGCGCCCTGCTGATCCACGTTTCGGCGACTATCAGGCTAATGGCGTGCTCGCCTTTGCGAAGCAAAACGGGCTCAATCCCCGCGAACTTGCTACCCGCCTGATTTCCGCTGCAGAAGCCTCCGACGAATTCGACCCTGCGTTCGTCACGCTCGATATCGCTGGCCCTGGCTTCATCAATTTTACGCTCACGCCGGAGTTCATTTGGCAGTGGCAACTCTCGTTCTCCACCAAAGAGGACTACCAAAGCGGCGCTAAAGCCCTCAAGGACGGTCGCAAAGTCATCATCGACTATCCGAGTGCTAATACCGCCAAGCAAGCACACATCGGCCACTTGCGCCCAATGGTGATTGGCCAGGCCATCGCTCGCCTGCTCGATTTCTGTGGAGCCGACCTGATCCGCGACAACCACATCGGCGATTGGGGCACCAACTTCGGCACCTTGATCATGAAGATCAAGCGCGACGGCGTCGACCTGTCCGAGCTGGGCGAAAATGCCCTCGTCACCCTCGATCAACTCTACAAAGACGGCAGCGCACTCGAATTCGAGCAACCTGAACTGCGCGATATTTCCCGCAACGAGCTGGTGCTCCTACAAAACGGCGATACCGAGAACACCGCCATTTGGAACCAAATCGTCGAAATCTCCAAAGTAGCGTTTAATAAGCTATTCGTGCAAATCGGCGTCGAGATCGACATCACCCTCGGCGAATCCTTCTACCGCGACAAAGTGCAACGCATCTACGCCGAGCTGACCGAAGTCGGCCTCGCCGAACAAAGCGACGGCGCACTGGTCGTCTGGCACGACGAGATCAAAAAATTCTCGCGCGATAACGAACGCCCCTTTCCATTCAACATTCGCAAGCAAGACGGCGCCAGCAACTACGCCTCTACCGATCTGGCGACCGTGCTTTATCGCTTGGAAGAGTTTAAGGCCGACGAGATCATCTACCTCACCGACGCCCGCCAGCAAGATCACTTCCAGCAGCTTTTTCTGACCACCGAAAAATGGTTCAAGGCAAAGGGCTATGCACAGCCAGAGATGAATCATGTCTTCTGGGGCACCATTCTCGGGGCTGACAAGAAGCCTTTTAAAACCAAGTCTGGCGAATCGATTAAACTCCAGGAACTCCTCGACGAAGCCCGCAACCGCGCCTTCGACGTCGTCACCGAGAAAAATCCAGACCTCGACGAAGCCGAGCGACGCGAGATCGCTGAATCCGTTGGTATTGGTGCAATAAAATACGCCGACCTTTCCAGCAACCGCACACAAGACTACGTCTTTAGTTGGGATCGCCTCCTCAGCTTCGAGGGCAACACCGCGCCCTATCTGCTCTACGCAGTCGCACGTATCAACAGTATTTTCCGCAAAGTCGGCGTCGATCCCGAAGCGCCAATCGAAGCGGCAAGCCAAGCAGAGACTGAGGCTGAACTTGCCCTCGCACGTAAGATCATGGGCTTCGTCACGGCACTGGAGCTAACGCTCAATGACCTGCGCCCGCACTTTCTCTGCACCTATTTGTATGAATTGGCTGGTGCCTACAGCAGCTTCTACAATGCCGATAAAGTTATGGTCGAGGATACCGAAATCAAAGCCCGCCGCCTGTTACTTTGCGCACGCACCCGCACTGTGCTGATGACTGGCCTAGAGCTGCTCGGCATTAAGCCGTTGGAGCGCATGTAAGTTCAAGCCGCAAAGCCAGACTTCAAATCCGACTTTGATTTATAATACAGCGAGTAAAGCGCTTCCTTCTTCGCCACTACTACGATCGACAAATACACCTAGCAAGGTCTGCCACAATTGACGATCCGAGGCTAAGAAGATGCAACCAATTCTATGCTCCACAAACTTCAGTGAAATGAGCAGCCCTACGTACTGCTCGAAATATGAAATACTATTTCGCTTCGCTATACCATACCTCAACCAACTTTTTGATCGCTTCGGCAGACTCAGCGGCTTCGAAATTTAATGATGCTGAATTGATGCAGTAACGCAGTCCCGTAGGCTCTGGACCATCAGAGAAGACGTGGCCTTGATGCGAACCGCAGACCGCGCAATGCACTTCGACGCGGGTCATGCCATAGCTCACGTCACGCGTTTCACCTATTGTGCGTTTATCAATTGGCGTAAAGAAGCTCGGCCAACCAGTGCCAGAATCAAACTTTGTGGTGCTACTGAAAAGCGGCGTATCACAGCCGACACAGCGATACAATCCAGTCTCCTTATTGTCGTTGTATGGATTGGCAAAGGGCCGCTCGGTGCCTTGTTTACGGGCGACCTCATACTGAATGTCTGTCAGGCGCTCCTGCCACTCGGCATCGCTGCGTAAGACCGGAAAGCGATCACCGCCTAGATCCACATGCGAAGGCAGCCCACAGGCGCTCGCACATTCGCTCACAGTTTCATCAATTGATTCGGGAAGAGTATTTGGTTCGTCGGCCATGCTGAATTGAATTAAAAAGCCCCCCACAATCAAACTAAGCAGGGCAGTAATGGAGATAGTGGTGCGGGATAAGTGGTTCATTTAAAAGATAAGATAACATTCATGCTGCATTTATTCCCGTGAAGTGCAAGTAGCTCTGCTAAAACAGCATATCGTCCTCATCCGGATAGCGAATCTCTGTGAGACTGCCGTTGAATTTAGCTGCCAAGGCTGCCATAATTTCAGCACCGATGCGCGATGCCGCGACCTCTTCGGTTATGAGTGACTCACCAGAGTGTACAACTGCTGGTGCTGCCTTTACTGTAGAAAAACTCCCAGCCGACTCTTGCGCCTGTAGATCTGCGGCAGCATCTATTGCTGCGTGCTCTGGATCCACGTCTGGCAGCTCCACATCGAGCAATGCATCGACCACACTATCCGGCGCATCCAGTGCGACTTTTACTGGTGTATCAACAACCAGTGTCGCTTCGACCTCGATCGCCTCAGGCGTTGACGGGACTAGGGCTTTTTTTTTTCGGGTAGCGTCGCCCCTGCGCCTGCCAATTGCTTGATCAAGCTGTCGATCGCACGCGAGCGGGACTCTTCGGCTGCTTTCAATAGCACCACCTCAAAATTTACTTTTTCTGACAGTCCGCGTTGCACCGATGCTTCACCACGATTCAAGGCATCGAGCATACGCATAATCGACTCGGTTGTCAGTGCGACGCCGAGTTGATCGCTGGAACCACCCTTCTGAATCGCGTCTAGAAGTGCTTCACGAACATACACTTCGAGATCCTGCAAAATGCGGAATAAATCGCGCCCTTCTTCAGCATAGAGATCGACCGCGGCAATGATCGCTGGATAATCAAGTGAACCGAGCGCTTTAGCGAGTTCGGCAATACGCTCGCCTGAAACCAAGCCATACACATCGAGCACGTCGCTATCGGCGATTTTACTGCCGCAGAATGAAATCATTTGATCGAGAATCGACTGCGCATCACGCATGCCGCCATTGGCGAGACGGGCAATCGATGCAATGGCCTCAGCTTCGACTTCGATACCTTCAGCCTTTGAAATCTCGGTTAGCTTATCAGCAATGACGTTGTCCGAAATGGGACGGAATTCAAAACGCTGGCAACGCGAGACGATGGTCGGCAACACTTTATGCGCTTCGGTCGTTGCGAAGAAAAATTTAACGTGCTCAGGAGGTTCTTCGAGTGTCTTCAGCAGCGCATTAAACGCAGCAGTCGAGAGCATGTGTACTTCATCAATGATGTAGATTTTGTAGGTGCACTGCGTTGGCGCGTATTGACAGTCGTCGCGCAGTTCACGTACTTGATCGACGCTGTTGTTCGAAGCACCATCGATCTCGATCACATCCATGCAGGAACCACCCATGATGGCTTGGCTGATCTCGGAATCGTTGTCAGGGGTAGCACTCGGTCCGCCTTCAGCATTAAGCGCTTTGGCAAACAAGCGCGCGGTGCTGGTTTTACCCGTGCCGCGCGGCCCGACAAACAGATAGGCATGTGCTATACGCTTAGTATCAATCGCATTGCGTAGGGTGCGCACGATATGATCCTGCCCCACCAGTTCATCAAACTGTTTAGGGCGCCAGCGGCGTGCGATTACTTGATAACCTTTTTCCATCGAGGCTTTAAAAAAAGCTCTGATTTGAGGGAAGTTGCAAGGGGCTTTTTCAAGAACTTTGCTCTTTTCGAAAATCCAGTAAAGTGAGACTGAAGATAGCTCCGGATTCGAGCCAATTCATATCTGCAGACACAAAAGTGGCCAGGCACCCTACGGCACATGAGGATTAGGTGTTCGCTGCTTCCTTCCGGATCTGACGAGGTCAACCTGTCCAACATTGCATAGGACCCGGCCACCGACAGAAGACATCCACTCTCCCCCTTCGATCAACACTAAAATGAACTATTTTTCAGCCAATTAAGGGAAAATCACGCCCCGACTCCTTTCAGGTTCGACCTTCGCGGCTGAATCTTCGATCTTCTGACACATGCAGCCAGCCGTCACCCAACAGCGAAAGCAATTCTTCCCAATTAACAACCTCTTCCGAGAATACCTCAGCATCTTCCACCGCAGCCTAGAGCTACCCGTTAGCTACGAAGATTTACTCAAATACGACGACTCCTTTCCGCTGATCAACAAGGAGGGCAACGACACGCTATGGCAGACTTTGATCTATGAGCAACAATTCGGCCGTGATGTCTATGAAGGCCTGAAACGCATCTACGTCCAGCTCCGCTCGGGTGGCGACGAATCGATCCTAGGCAATCTCTACATTGATCGCGTCGATTTTTGTACCTTCGGTAATACCAAACCAATGCGCGTACGCATTGTGAATCAATACAACGATAACCACGACTATTTCTACGTCAAAAAAGCCGATGCGTCGCGTGTCTACGGGCTTGAACTCGAAGAGCTACTCTCTCCGAATCATATCAACTTTCTGGTCCATGGCGACACCTTGATCGAGGAGCACATTATCGGCGTGCCCGGCGACGACTTCATTCGCGACTACCTGCCGCGTTCCGACTTGCACGAAGTCCGCCTTGCCAAGGAGTTCATTAAATTTAACGAGCGCTGCTTCGTGCGCCTGCTCGGCGACATGCGCGCCTATAACTATGTGGTGGAAGTGACTCCTGACTTTGAGCAAAACCAATACCGTGTGCGCGCGATCGACTTCGACCAACAAAGCTACGAGGGCCGCCGCAGCCTCTACTTACCGCAGTTTTTCAAAAACAACCTGCCGGTGGTCAAGCTCTGCACCGACCTGATCAATCTAGAGACGAGTCAACAATATCAACGCGAAGAGCGCTCTTTAATACGACGACGCCTGAAATTTGCACTGCACCGTATGCAGCACTTGCGTAACTGCATGTGCGCCGACCAAATTTCCAGTACTGAAAAGACTTACCAGTTACGCAAAGAACTGGCGCAAATGCACAACGACCATCGCTTTATGCTCTGTCATTCGATGGGCGAACTCACCTTCCTCAATATCACTCTCACACTCGGACTCGAAGGCGACGCTGCCTACTTCCCCGAAGGCGCTGGTAGATTCATCTAAGTCGAATCGGACAGAAAATTCGGTTGCGCCTGAGCGCGGAAGCCAACCTACTAGCCAAAGTTTTATCAAAACACGTAAACATCAAATAATTATGTCAGAAAATCTCATTATCGAAACCACACAGGGCAGTATCGAATTCAAGCTGTTCGACGATATCGCACCTAAAACTTGCGAAAACTTCCGTACTCACGCCAAAAACGGCTACTACAACGGCATCATTTTTCACCGTATTATCGAGGAGTTCATGATTCAAGGTGGCGACCCAACTGGCACTGGCCGGGGTGGCGAGTCGATCTGGGGCAAAAACTTTGAAGACGAGTGTGTCAGCTCACACTCCTTTGACCGCCCGGGTCTATTGGCAATGGCAAATGCAGGTCCAGGCACCAACGGCAGCCAGTTCTTCATTACTACCGTCGCAACTCCTTGGCTCAACATGCGCCACACTATTTTTGGTGAAGTCGTCAACGGCATGGATGTCGTTGATGCGCTCGAAGGCGTGAAAAAAGGCGCTGGCGACAAACCAGTCGAAGATCAAAAGATCATCAGCATCAAAACTGCTGAATAAGTCGCATCATCCGCAAGTCCCCATTCATTAGCCTGAAAGGTTAACCCAATTACCTACTGGCACAACCCAGTATCAGTAGTGCTACAAGCCCCTCCTCCTGACTTTGAGGTCGAGGGGTTTGTCTTTTGTCCAAGGCGAAATCGAGCTGACTGATATTACCAAAGTAAGTTGCATCTCTCTCATTTTCATTTGGATAGAGTAAGGAAAACTTATTGTCGGTGGCAATCGGTTTGTGCGGTTTGTTAAACCAAACGGAAACACAAAGGGCTACTTAGGGTCACGCAAGTCTTTCTAGCACTGCATTGCCTGATCGGCAACCAGTGGCGCCGAGTATCTCTTAAGCTTGCCGAGGTTTGGCGACTGGATGCTCGGTATACCCAAAGGTAGCGGAGTCGCCTCGAGCTCATGTAGTCGGCGAGCATAACGACTATATTAGTTCAGCATGCACCACCCAGTGCCAGAGATGCAGCAGTCAAGATACTGCCAAGTTTAATTAGATGCTTAATCATAGTATTCGAATACCTTTAGTAAGGTAAGGTGCCGTTCGGCCCTTTGGGCTTTCTTTTAACCTCAAGCCACCACTCGCTCGGGCCTTCAGATTGCACATCTTCCCAAACTTCGAACATGGTCTTCTTTAATTCGTCAAGCTTCTCTGGCATCGTTCCAGCCAAGTTGCTGGCCTCCGTTGGGTCTTGCTCGATATTAAAAAGTTGAAATTGATCCATCGCATCGTTGGCAACTAACTTCCAATCTCCCACGCGCACCGCGACTCGGCAAGCTGGATCAGAAACATGCGTCCGCCAAAATAGCGGCACTGTGCGTATCACTGGCTGACCAGAAAACGCAGGCATCATACTCGCACCATCAATCGTGCGGTCTGTGGGGATCGGCACGCCCGCCGCCTCCAACACCGTCGTGAAAACATCTGAACCGATCACTGGAATCGAACTGACTGTTCCAGGCTCGATATGCCCTGGCCAACGCACAATACCTGGGACACGGATACCGCCTTCAAGGTCATCGCGCTTGCGACCACTCAGGCCGCCAGTCGAACCTCCGCGAGAATCATTCCTCCCTTCAGGGCCATTGTCTGAAGTAAAGATGAAGAGTGTATTATCTGCGAGCCCCTGCTCCTCCAACTCATCCATGACTTGCCCAAGCGCAAAGTCTAATTGAGTGATATTTCCGTAATACTTCGCCTTAGGATCTTTACCGTAATGCGCTAAGAATGGCTCATCCGTCGCAATTGGCAGATGCGGCTCATGCACCCAAATGGAGAGCACGAATGGCTTCGCGGGATCACGAATATCCTTCAGCCAATGAATCGCCTCTTCGGCAACGAATGGTGCTGAATAGGCATTCACGGGGCCAACTGGCTCACCGTTGCGGATGAAGTTATCAGGATTCTTGTGGCTCGGGCTGGCATTATTATGCGTGCTCATCCAATAGTCATAACCATGATCGCTCGGCTGAGGATAGTCTGGGTTGTTGAATTGCTGCTTGGAGTTGAGATGCCACTTGCCGACATGGCAGGTCGTATAACCCGCCTGCTGAAGTAGCTTTGGATAGGTAATCTCAGAGGCTCGTAAATGAGCAGGGCCTTTACCAGACAAGTGCTCCCACACTCCATTCCGATACGGTGTGCGTCCCGTGAGAATTGCTGAGCGCGATGGAGAGCAAACGCCACAGGCCGCATAGGCTTGTGTGAAGCGCACGCCTTGTGATGCCAGCATGTCGATGTTCGGACTAACTATTTTGTCACTTCCGTAGCAACTGGCATCCCCCCATCCCATATCATCCGCCAAAAAGACGACAATATTTGGACGTTCAGGTTCAGCATGCACCACCTGTGCCAGAGATGCAGCAAACAGAATACTGCCGAGTTTAATTATTTTTTTAATCATAGTATTTAAATATTTTAGTATCACTCGCCTTCCCATCCATCAATCTTGAGGATGTAGCCAGCGGTTGAATCCTCATCATGACACGCGAGGTAGAGGTAATCGGGCTTGCCGTCTTTCCACAGAATACTGGGGCGCTCACTGCGCGCCAGTTCGTGGCCGAAGTAAATCTTATTGGTCAGATAGCCGACTTTCGGGATGCCCCAATCGATGCCGTCCTTCGATTGATAGATCAAGCCGGGGCGCATGCCGCCATGCCGTGGCTTGCCAGTATGGGTGCCTTCCAACATGCCTTTAACATTCATCCGATCCTCAAGGATCATGTAATACATACCGCTGTAGTAAAATGCATAGGGATCTTCGATGTCGATCTGCTGCTCCGCATACGAAATGAGCGGATTGTCTGCATAGACCTCATACGGGCCTTCGATGTTGTCGCTAGTCGCCAATGAAATCTCACGATAGATCTCACCATTCTGCTGCGTCATAGTCTTGAAATAGATTCGGCATTGCCCATGCGGAGCAACAACGAAAGTTGGGTTCGAGGCATGCTCTCCATTCTGATCCGTCGCTTTCAGAATCGGATTGTGTGGACTCTCAGTCCACGGCCCCATTAACGACTTCGCGGTGGCGATTCCCACCTCTTGCTTCGAGCCATTTACGTCTTGATGACGATTCAGCAGAAATACTAATACGTAGGTATCCCCTACTTTAGAAATTTGTGGGTTATGATAGCTGGCTTCGTCACTCACGAACACATCGCCTAGAAGCGTGTAAGGCCCCTCTGGCTGATTAGCGACCCAATGCGCAATCTTACTGTGTGTCGTCCAACTCCCCTTCTTATCGATGATGGAATTAAAGATGTGCACCTGCCCCGCTTCGTCATAGATCGGCGCCATCCCCCAGGTCCATGTGCCTGGCTCGGAAGGTAGAATGAAAGGCCCTGGAACCAGCGATTTCACAAAGTTGGATTCTTGAACTGCCCCTGCCGCTTGAGACAAGAGTCCCACAGCCAGCACGGCAGCTAATACGTATTTCGATTTCATCATATTTAGTTTCTAAAAGTCAGAAGGAGTGAGATTCCCAGTTATACTAAATAGTATCAATTGATCGCGTCCACGTATATCCCGCATTTAAGGGATAGAGCGCAGTTTTTCAGGCGTTTCTTGCGAGCGGCCAAGACACTGGGCTGCTCGAATGGTAATAGCTGACTTTATGTGGCAAAAATCTAATCGCAGATTAACGCAGGTCCGAAAAAAAGCCATCGCGACAGTTGCCATGAAAAAAAACTGACAGGCATCCCTTAATTTTCATACTATTAAAGAAGCTCTAGAGGCTCATTTTAATGCGTAATGATTGATCCCGCATTCAGACATTCCATCTATTACTTGACAGACAACGCCGTAGGCGAAGCATTCTTGTTGCGAGTCGCTTTGTCCACATCGGGATAACTAACGAGGAAGTTGTTCTCGTCGATTAGGTTGATCACATAATGGGTGGTTCCTTTTGGCAACGTGGCCGAAATCTTGCTACTAGGCATCAGACTTGCCGGCTTACGAAACCACTCCTCATCGAAGACTTTTTCTCCACCGTTCAATGTATAGATCAACTGAGCACGGACAACCTTCGCTCCATTTTCTTGATAGAAAAATTCAACAACATCGCCGTTTTTCGCAAAAGACTGAATCGATGGAACTGTTTCTTTATTCGGAAGTGCATCACTAAAATATGGGTTGTAGTAAGGATAGCTCGCGTCCATCGCTTCCAACTGCTCGGTCAGCTTCACATTCATTGCCTCTGCCTTCTCCGGCATCTTTTGAGCTAGATTATTGGATTCCTCGATGTCCACCCGAGTCTGCATTCCGTCCTCTGTCTTATAAAGCTGATACAGCTCTAACTCAGCATTGTGGGGATTCAAGTGGTTGTAGTTACGCACCAGCTTATAGTCGCCAATTCGAATCGTGCTCTCCAGAGCCAAGCTATTGGGGAAATGCCAAAACAGAGTATCACGCACCTGCCCGTCTTCCTGTTTCACAAGTTGCGGATCAGTGGGATCTGCCGCTAGCAGTTCAGCAAGATCGCTACCGTCAAACTGATGACCTGCAGGCTTCTGCGTATCCGTCCAGGAGAGAATCGTCGGATAAAAATCGAGGCCGTTCGCCATGACATCGGTTTGCACACCAGCATCAATGCCTGGGCCAACGATAATCAGTGGCACACGTGTTCCTCCTTCCATGGCGGAAATCTTACCCCGATCCAATGGGTAATTATCGGTGATATTATCGCCTGGTATTCTTTCCATGCCGCCATTGTCGGAGGTAAAGATAATGTAAGTGTTCTCACTTAACATATGTCCAGGCCAACGCGGATCTTCGGTCGTATCCAAATAGTCGAACATTTGGCCCACGTAGTAGTCGAGTTCCTCGACCATGGCGGCGTAGAAAGGATTCGTTTGGCCCTAGCCTTTCCACTCCTTTGGGTTTTCTGGCAGCTCCACACCGAGCTTTTCGACATATTTCTTCAGCAAACGCTCGCTCCGTGTATGAATCGGCGCATGCACCAGCTTGGTGGCATAAAAAAGAAAAAAGGGCTGGTCTTTATGTTCGCGAACAAAGGTCAGTGCATCTTCGCTAAGTTCATGCGTGGCAAAACCGTTTTGATCTAGACGATACGGGTCTTTGGGATCGTTGGTCGCAAATCCGGTCAAACGATGTGGCGTCATTTTTTGAGTGGTGCCCGCATGACTGCGAGTCCAATCGAAGCCAATATCCTCTGGTTGAGGGTAAGAGAAATGCTTCTTAGCCAAATGCCATTTACCACTATGCCCGGTGGTGTATCCGTTACCCCTGAGCGCTTGAGCCAGTGAGACATAGTCAGTCGACATACGTCCACTATACCAAGGCGGCATCATGCGATGAGCGGTCTTATGATACGCCGCGGGCGGCGTGCCGCCGACCACATGTGTCAACTGAGTGCGCGCCGGATGTGCACCCGTCATAATGGCACCCCGACTCGGTGCGCAACTCGGTGCCGGCGAATACCCCTGCCAAAACATAACGCCCTTCTGCGCCAACGCGTCGATGTTCGGTGTTTCAAATGGCGACGGTTCGTCGATGTCATAGCACTTCACATCCTGCCAGCCGAGATCATCGGCGAGCACCAACAATACATTTGATCTCGCTGGACGACTATCGTCCGCCGAGGCAATCCCCGAAAACATAGCTGCAACAGCGACAACAGAGTGACCGACTCGAACGATATGCCCGAGTAACGGAAGAGAGGTCTTCTTAATCATATTATGGGTTTGTTCGTTAATTCTAAGGATGTAGTTACTGACCGCTTTTCCAGAGTTTGATCTGATCGACAGAAATATCGTTCGCCTGCTGAGGACCTGCCGTGCTGCGACCATTGGCGACGTCTGCCTCGAGCTGCGCCATGAGTGTTTCAACGACCTCAGGGTTCTTTAGGTAGAGATTATTCTGTTCGCTGGGATCGGCCTCCAAATCATAGAGCTGGCCTTTGGGTGCGTCAGCTACTTTAGACATGGTTTTCTCACTCGGCAGGGTCCAGCCACCAGAGCCTTTTGCCAAGAGGAGCTTCCACTTGCCCTGACGGTAAGCGAAGTGCCCACTCACGCTGTGGTTTACAATTCCTTTGCGAGAGAATTCAACTGTCTCTCCTTTGAAGATCGGCAAAATACTTTCACTGTCTTCGCCGGCAGTTACAGTTAGTTCCTTGCCTACCAACTCGGCACAAGTCGCGAGTAAATCGGTCTGACAAGTCAGCTCGTCAGAGACACTGCCTGGCTTGATCACTTTCGGCCATTTCACTAGAAATGGCACGCGGTGTCCACCTTCCCACAAGTCTGCCTTGGAGCCACGGTATTGCGCACTGGCGAAGTGGCCATGGCCTTCCAGGTTCTTAAAGTTGGCGGCTTTCGAGCAACCATTATCACTGGTCACGATGAGGATGGTATTTTCTGAAATGCCCTTAGAATCGAGCGCCTGAACGACTTGTCCGACGATGTCGTCGGTCTGCATCATGAAGTCGCCATAGGAGCCGATACCACTCTTCCCCTGCCACTTATTAGAAGGAACAATCGGTGTATGTGGCGATGGCAATGGCATGTAGATGAAGAAAGGCTTGTCGCTCTGATACTCGGAAATGTATTGGACTGTTTCCGCCGCAAGTTTGTCCAGAACATCAATTGCTTCAAAGTCCTCGGTCGCTGGCCCAGGGCGTTTGAACGCTTTGACATGTGTGCCTTCGCCGCCCCAATTACGATCACGGATCCAAACATAAGGAGGAAAATCCAGCGACGCGGTAATACCAAACCAGGAATCAAACCCGAGATCAACTGGGCCACCTTGAATGGTGCCCTGCCAATCGATATTGGAGAGTTGCTCCGTAGGAAATACGCCCGTATTCAGCTTCTCTCTGATTCCGCCCGCAGCTCGCGCTGGCTTGCCGTCGACCGTCGCGATCTCCAGACCCAAGTGCCACTTACCAATCATGGCAGTGGTATAACCATTGTCACTGAGGAAGCTCGGAACGGTCATGCGAGTCGTTGGAATGAGCGGCAAGCCGTAGCCATTGAGCACACCCTTTTGCAACTTTGTGCGCCAATTATAGCGACCGGTGATAATGCCGTAGCGAGTCGGTGTGCAGACCGATGAGGTCGTGTGTGCATCGGTAAAGATCATGCCTTCCGCAGCCAGCTGATCCATATGTGGCGTCTTAATTTTACCACGCTCTGGATTCAGGCACTGCACATCGCCGTAGCCCATATCATCCGCTAAAATATAGACGATGTTGGGTTTCGAATCCGCAAGTAATGAGAGTGGCAGTAACGCAGCAAATACGCCGGCTTTTAAACTAGAGATTAGATTTCTATTTTTCATTGAATCATTAATATATTTGTCGGGATGGGGCTTAAGGGGGAATTTTGTATTTTCAGATTACTTATCAAATTCGAACGTCACAGCTTCCTGTCCGCGCCAAACTTTGACCGTATGCTTTCCGGGACGAAGTTTCCCTATGTTTCGCGAAAAATCACGGGCGCCAGCAGTCGATGTTCGATCAAGCAAAAGCACGACGTCCCCACTCTTGAAACCGTACTCTGATAATTGGCTGCCAGTGGGCACATCGACGAGATAGGTGCCAATCGTTTCCTGCATACCGGTTGCACTGACATCCGCTAAGCTACTCAGCGAACGAATCGTCGATCCGAGCACCTTCGCATCTCGGGGTGCAGCATAGACGTTAGTGGCAAACCGTTCGGGCATGCGAAATGGAGGTGTTTCTGCCTGTGCTTTCAAATGTTGCGAAGTCACTCCAAAGCCAGTCATCGGAAAATTCTTAAAACCCACTTTTAGTGCGGGTGAGTCAGCCTTGACCGTGAAGTCCCCTACCCCTGGTGCCACGAAGCGTGCATTGCCATATAAACTATGAGCATCGTCTAAAGTCTGTTTCTGTAGAGCGACGGCAGGCTCTGTTTTCTTTGCCGCTGGATTATGCGCGAAGGTATAATCACGCACGCCTCCCCAAAGCGTTGGATTTGAAGCTGAATAGATGGTCTTGCCCGCCACCACGTTCCGATCAAACACATCAGCCGTAGGTTTCGGGTAAGGCACATTACAGGTGTATCCACCCATCACTACATTGTTGGTCACAATGCGCTTGTAACCTTCTCGTGTCTTGAGGCCACCCCCTAAGCAGAGGTTGCTGTAGATCTCATAATTCGAGGAACCGTCGTCGAGATCAATATCCCAGCCGTGGTCACAGTGCATCCGATTATGACGCATGATCGTGGTTTGATACGCATCCCAGAAAGGTGACTCTGGATATTTATCGACGTAGAAGCTTATGAGTGACTTACCATTCTCGTTCAACTCGTTGGGCCCTGCCGGCATGGCACTATGCCAAATCCGATCACGCCCCCAGCTATTAAAGGCACCGTGATCATGCGTCTCCAAAACCGTCTCGAAGCAATCATTCCATTCGATCACATGACCACCCCATGTTCCGTCGCAGACATTAATCGCCGCTCGTGGTGTATGGCTAATCGTATTATGGCGCACGGTAATTCTAGAGGCCATCGATAGATTCACCCCAGTGGCCTGCTTTTCAAATCGGCCACAAAGCATCATTAAATTATCCTCTACCAAACTATCCGCGGGATAGTCCTCGGACTTCGGACCCACCTCCGTATCAATCTCATCAAGTGGTCGAGCCGCTGCACCAAAACTAAAGGCAGGGTCACGCACGGCTGCAAACGAACCGACAAAGACCAAATCCGAAGCACCATTTTCACGAAACAGGTTTCCACGAACGACGGTGCCGCGATTGTAGCTATCGACTAAGACTGCATTGCCGCCGAGTTCTTCGAAATCGCAGCCCTCGATCGCAATCGCTTCAGTGCCACGCAGGTGAACTGCGGCTCCTCGGTAGATTGACCAATCGCTGCGTAGCAATGGTTCGATGGTATCCATAAAGGTCCGAGCGGTGCCTCTAAAGCTGATCCCTTGCAGGCGGATATGTTTCACCGCCTCTGTGGTCTCATAATTCTTCACGCGCGTCACCTTCAAGCCATTCCCGCCGCCAGTAATATCCATCGTCGCAACGGGTTCTTTATGCGCTCCGTAGAACTCGATCAGATGCTTGAGCTGCAAAACCGCTTCAAACTCTGCCGATGCCATATCGACACCCTTAGCTGGTTGATAATACAGCCAGCCACCTTTGGCATCGTGATACCACTCACCCGGTGCATCGAGTTCTTCGAAAATATTCTCGATCATACGATAAGAACGATGCGCAGATCGATGACGGTTATTCTGCCAGCCGCCCTCGAATAGCAGCTTTCCCTTAGCATCCTTGCCCAAAACGCGGTAATGCTGACTGCCCCAAAGTCCTCCGTGCATGCCATGCATAAAGGCTCCAGTTGGGTCGCCCCACTCTTTAGCTTTGCTGGCATCCCACGCATCGGGTGTGCAACCATCATAGGGAGCGTTACCCGCTTTACCACCTACGTGTTTTTGATTCGGCTTCAATACATAGCCTGCCCCTAAGTCTGGATAACGCGCCAAGATTTGACGGCTACCATTTACAATCAGTTGATCAATCGCATCCATCTCGCCGACCTGCGTGCGATAGATGCCATCCTGCCAGAGATCCCACTCGCTGGTAATCGTTTGCGCGCCCGTAAAAACGACGTCCGCTCCGTCGACCGCACGGTAGGTCACAGGATATGCCTCACTGCCACTATCTGCAGGCGTGAAGGTGACAGGTTCGCTTAAGCGATAGACCCCCGCTCCCAAAATTACTTCGCAAGGCTCTGTCCCCAGCTTGCCACTGTCACGCAGCAAATCACGCGCAGCCGTGATGCTGGCCACCGGCTGTGTCTTTGTGCCTGTCTGACTATCATTCCCGACCGGACTGACATAAATATCCAATGCATGGACGGTGCACGAAGCCGCCAACAGGCCGGCTATAGTAAAAAACGTTCTATTCATAATCTTTTATTCAGAAAAAGTTAGCGTAACTTCATCGAGTTGGGGTTTGGAATCGTTGGTGGTGGTATCACTGAGCTTCACTTCAAATTGGAAGCCATAGCCCTCAGGTAGACTGGAGAGATCTAACTGTGCCGGAGTCTTAGCCACCTGTTTCGCAAAACCAGGAATGCCAGCATACGTTTCATTCACTTCCTGCCAGTCGGTCCATTCATTGACGGAGCCGTCTTTATTGGTGTCCACACCAACACGGACAGTCACGCCTTTCACCCATGGGCCAGGGCTTACGAAATCCTGCTTCGTCTGAGTCACTAGATAGAATTGCCCCTCCGCGAACATGATGTCCGGATCTGGGTGGCCTTTCCCGATATTACCACAGAAGGTGAATTGCTCATTGATATCGGAAGCGGTAAACCAAGCAACACTCATGGCATTCCTATCGCCATGTGCAGTAGCGGGGTCAAAATCACCGAAGAGATAATACTGACCACCGATAGAAATGGCCGCCCAGTCACCAAAAGCGTTCTGTGCTGGCTCATGAATTTCGTATTCTCCAAACGCACGAATATCGCCCTTTTTAATTCTTTGTCTCGGAATATCCTCCGGCACTATCTTCGTGGGAAATTCGTCCTTACGCGCGCCTCGATGCCAGTGCGGATGGAAATACTCGCCCATTTTTCCAGTCGGATTCGTGCGTTCATCGACCGCTGGAGGCAATATTTTGAAATCCCCTTTGCCATCCTTGCTCACCGCATGCATCGCGAGCGGCGAATCCCACGCGTGAGTGGACGCATCGATCGGGCTCCAGTCCTCCAGAATCAAATGAAAGTTGCCATCTAAGTCGCGAATGATCGCGCAATCAGACCCATGTGAAGGATCAAGAAAAGCCATTCCCATATCTTCGCCGGGCTCGCCATCCGTTAAGTCAGCATCAATTGCTAAATGCGGGTCTTGGTCATTGGGATAATCATAGTAAAGATACACCTGACCATCCACGCGTTCAGCAGTTGTCGCATTTCCCGCCTGCGGAGGTGACATCGGGCCATGGAATACCCAGTTCACCATGTCACGACTTTGCCAACCATAGTAGCCTCCCCGCTTCGGTTTCACGCCCCCTGGAGCGATAAACAGGTGCGGGTTCTTTGTGCTCATGAGCGGCACATCAAAACCCTCTAAAGTCGCTGATGCGACAGGCGCTTCATCTTTGCTCTTTCTATAACCCCCAAACAACCAGTAATCATCTTCACCCATACGTAAAAACACAGGTGCATTCGACAGACTTTTCGGTTCGATCTGTCCAATAGGATTCCAATTGAGCCAGGCGGTGGACTGTTTGAGGGTGATCGACTGAGCAGAGCGTTTTCCCTCGAACTGCTTGATCACACTCGACAGCACCGCGCTCTTCCCTGTCGGGCTGGCCAATCCATCGGAAATTTCCACCCCATTCTTCTCCACGAGGCTTTCGTTCCAGTCTGCTTGCGTATCAATCGTCCAGGTCTGATTGGTTTGCTTTTCTTGGCCCTCACAACTGATCGCAGCAGCAAGCAGGAAGAAGGGAAGCATTCTAAATATTTTCATTTTCATAGTAACACTGGCACTTAAGGTTTTGCTGTGGCTTGAGTATGGAGCGTCTCAGTCTGCTCGCGCAGATTAGATAGAATAGTCGCATATTCGGGATTGGAAATGAGGTTGTTCTGTTCGTGAGGATCCGCCTCCAAATCATAGAGCTCCTCTACTTGAGGATTGTGTTCGTAGTAGCTAAAGTATTTGAAACGCTTGGTGACTACCCCACGACTCCGGTAAGAACGGTTATTCGCTATAATATCCTTATTGATCGCTTCAAAATCAGCTGTTTTTCCAGCCCTCTTAGCCACGACTCCAGCCGAATGAACCTCTTGAATGAACAGGTTCTCGATAAAGTTCGCGTCACGCCATTGGCTCAGGTCTTGTGTCCCATCAAGAATCCCCGTTAAGCTTTTCCCCTGCATCTTGGCGGGCACTTCCACTCCTGCTAGGGTCAGGATGGTTGGCGCATAATCGGTAGAGGAAACGAGAGGATCTACACGCTTCCCTTTTCCTTCACCTGCCACACGTCCATCCCAGATTATTAAGGGCGCTTTAATCGACTCTTCGAAGAGCAAACACTTATCATAGATCCCTTGGGAACCATGCTGCCGACCATTATCACTGGTGTAAATAATGACCGTATTATCGAGCACCTTCATCTCTTTGAGCTTCTCAATCAATCTGGCCACTTGGGTATCGACGGTCACACCTTGCGCCGCGAAGCGTCTTGCGAGGGTCTGGTAGAGTTCCGGGGTGCTCGTTCTCTGGAGGTGGAGTTTATAGCCTCTCGCATTTTTCTGGACGACCTCGGGCAGCTTTTTGTTAGCTCCTTCGACCCAGTTAGCAGGGACGGTCATTTCCGTCTTCTCGAAGAGCGCCTTATCTGGAACGTGCATGTCTTGATCTCTGTCATTCTTGACCGCATCAAAGCTGATCGAGAGAATAAACGGCTGATCTGCTGGCTGCGTTTCGAGGAAGCGGATCATGGAGTCCCCTTTTTTAAGGGTGCGCTCCGTGCGCGCTCGGCCTTTTGATAAATTGTCAAAGGTCTCAGGAGTCTCGGCCCAGCGACCACCACCAAAGTTCGTATGTCCTCTATTTGCATCAAAGTAGTCAAAGTGCTTTTTTAAGTCCGCTATAGCGAGCTTGTCTCCACCCTCTATGTAAAAGCCGAACTTACCGATAAAACCACTGCGATACCCCGATACCTTCAGTCGAGCATGATAAGTATCAGCCAAGTCTTCGCTAGAAACCGGCGTGTCATGCGGGTAGGTAAAGCCACTGTTATGGCTCGCGAAGTATCGACCCGTCATGATGCTCACCCGACTCGGCATACAGATCGCTACCGCATGATAAGCCTTATCAAAAATGACCCCCTCTGACGCCAAGCGATCAATCGTTACTGTCTTAAACTCAGGGCGACCGTAGCAACCAAACGTGTCCCAGCGCTGGTCATCGGTCATCAAGAACACAATGTTTGGTTTCGACCCTTCGGCCTGGCTCGGGGCAGGCGTATTCGACAAGCTCACCACAGCTGGCTGAGCGTCCGCAAACAATGACAAGGGCAGCAACGCAGCCAGTGCACCGATTTTAAAATGCGATACGAGATTTCGATTTTTCATATGTTGAACGGTCTATTCGCAACTATTTCGCTGTTAAAACGTCGCTGAATTGCATGAACCCATTCTCATCGATCAGCATGAAACAGTAGCCATCGATACTTGACGGGATCACCGCGCTCACACTTGAACCATCTGCGCTAATCGTAGCCGGCAAACGCATTCCTGGGATAAACTCCGCTGTAACCGCACTTCTACTACCGCGTCTCTTTTTCTTTTTGTCAGCCACTGGCGCTTCACAATAAATCACAGATGCTTCCTTCACCATCGGGCCACTCGGTTTGACTGTGAGCCGTGCGTTACGCGTTGATTCCTTGAACGAACTCTTTCCTAGACTGGCGACTGCTGCCGTGTTCTCGGCGTAGTTTGGGTTCAGGTAAGGCAGTTCTGCATTCGAGGAGACGAGTGCGTCCTCCAGCAATCCGCTCAGTCGCTGAACCACAGAGGCATATTCAGGATTCTTGGCTAAGTCATTTGCTTCTTCGAAGTCGTTGCGCTGGCCGTCCTGATAGAGCCGATACAATTCGTAATCATTCGTTTCGTAGCGTTTGTGGAGCTTATAATCGCCGCTGCGAATCGCTGACTTCCAGCCTGAACCATGCGGAAAATGCCAGAAGAGAAACTCACGCTCGATACCATTTGCATCCATCACCTTTGAGGCTTTGCCATGCAATACTGAAGAGATGTCCAAACCACTGAGTTCTGCAAAATCGCTCGGGGCGATCTTGGAATCAGTCAATGACAAGAACGTAGGGAAGAAATCGAGTTGATTGACCATTCCGTCAAACTCGCTGCCAGCAGCAATGCCTGGGCCAGAAATTACGAGAGGCACGCGAACGCCGCCGCCTTCTGTGTGACCTTTACCATATTTCAGTGGCGCATTATCCGAAAGTACTTCCGGCCCGCGCTGCTCGGCTCCCCCATTGTCTGAGCTAAAGAAAATATACGTCGTCTCGATCAGCTTTTTACCGGGGCTGCGCGGGTCGTCGGTCGTCTCGAGGAAATCCATGATCCGTCCAAGGCTCCAGTCCACACTGGTCACCATGGATGCGAAGTAAGGATTCTGCTGACCGGGTAAGGTCATGTCACCTTTTTTAGGCGGGAAAGGTTGGCCAAATTTATCGCAGTAATACTCTAGCAATTCACCATTGCGTGTCAGCATCGGCCAGTGAACCATCCAGTGACAGAGATTGAGGAAGAACGGCTCGTCGCCGCCCTCGGCCATAAACTCGATCGCGGAACCCGTCACTTCGTCGTAAGGATACGAGATACCATCTGGCTTCTTTTCGCTGTAAGGCGGGTATTTCTCCACACTCAATGGGAATTTAGGATCGTTCTTCGTTGCAAAATCTTTGGTGCGATCCGGCACACTTCGATGAATGCCGCGCTCTTCATTGACGACTTCAAAACCATAACTCGCTGGAGTCAGGCCAGCATGCCATTTCCCAGAATGCCCAGTGCGGTAGCCGTTCGCTTTCAACGCATCGGCGCTGGTCAACAAATTGCGATCAATTTGTAACTCTAAGTAAGGAGCTATGAGGCGCTCGGTGCTTTTGCCATCTTTGCGATCATCCAAAGTGACGTGCGTGAAGCGTGTCTTAGCGGGGTGCTGCCCCGTGTTAATCGCAGCACGCGATGGCGAACACGTAGGCGCCGGCGAATAGCCTTGAGGGAAATTCATTCCGGACGCGGCAAGCTTCACCATATTCGGCGTCTCGTAAGGACAGGGGGCATCCAGATCGTTAATCTGGATATCCTGCCAACCGAGATCATCGACGTAGAAAATAATGATATTTGGTTTCGACAGGCTCACCACAGGTGGCTGCGCCGTCTCCGCTTGAACCAACGGAATGCAGGAGGCTAATAATAAGCCCGCGACAAGTTTTTGTTTAATTTTATTCATAGAATTTTGAGTTTATTTTAGAATTTCAGTTCTGTGACTAGCTCGTCACAGCGTGCTCGCTGCGCTTGTAAGATGGAGGCGAATTCAGGGTTACTCACCAAATTGCGCTGCTCCTTTGGATCCGACTCTAGGTCAAACAGCTCCTCATAGATCGGCGCTTCACCTGCGATACCATCCGGCAGATACTGCTTACGATCTGCCTCCTTGCTGTAGTAACGGATGTATTTATAGCGCTCGCTGCGAACCGAGTCCTGTCGCGCGTAGCCTTGATCGGTGAACAAATTCTCAAGGAATACATCCTGACGCCAATCGACCTCCTGCCCCTCGATCAACGGCACCATACTGACGCCCTGATAGGTATTCGGCACAGCAATGCCGACCATATCCAAGAGTGTCGCTGGTATGTCTTGCCCGACCACTAGATCGGTGCGTTGCACTCCGCGCTTTCCTTCCGGCAAAAAGGGTGAATAGACAATCAAAGGCACATGCACGGACTCTTCGTAAAGCATCGTCTTCCCGCCCAAGCCATGCTCGCCGTAGAGCAAGCCATTATCCGAAAAGACCACGATGATGGTATTCTCGGCGAGGTGCATCTCCTCCAGCATCGCCCGTAGATTTCCGACCATCTGATCGATGCCATACACTGCCCGCGCGGTCTTGAGCAAAGAACCTCGAAGCGAGTTTTCATTAAATTTGTAATATCCCGGTTGTTCTTCTCGAGTAATGACGTTTGCAGGCAATGTTAAATTGTTCGGATAGCCTTGCGGCACCTGAAACTGATTCTGCTTATACCGTGTCGAGTAAAACTCAGGATCTCCAGGCTTAGAGCCCATCCCTCCCAAGCTCGATTGATGCGGTAGGTTCAAGTTGATCCATGCACAGAAAGGCTTTTTCGCATCACGCGGCTGCAACTGCTCTTTGATCGATACATCCGCATTTTCATAGAAATAAGCGAAATCATTGCTCGGATTCAAATAAGCCTGAAACGCTTCAAACAAGGCTTCAGTCTGCGACTGAGTCTTTAAATTCCGAAACTGCTTATGTTTTTTAGCGGGATAGAACCCGAGGTGCCCTTCCCCATAATAACAGAAATCAATATTCTGCTTCAGCGGTTTATTACTGCGATCCACGATCTTGGTATGGTGCTTGCCAATAAAAGCAGTCGAATAGCCGGCCTGCTTCATTTGCATCAAGAAGCTATTCTCAAAGGCCTCCTGCGACACATAATTATTCGATACGCTGGTAAAACCGATGCGGTTCTTACGCTCCCACTGCGAAGTGAAGATGTTCGCACGACTGGGGCCGCAGATCGGGCTCGTCACAAAGGCCTGACTAAAGAAAACGCCTTCTTGAGCCAAGCGATCGAGATGTGGCGTTTCCGTAACCGTGTTGCCAGTCAACCCCATCGAGTCGAAACGTTGATCGTCTGTCAGAATAAAGATGACGTTCGGCTGAGAAGCCTGCACGGCTAACGTAGACGCAATGACTGCAAACAGGCCGACAGCCAATAGGGCTAATTGTTTTTTCATGTATTTTTTATCCAGCAGCAGGCTTGTAGAACTGTGACCGACATAGCTTACTTAAAAGTAGATTTTAAAGCCAACTGCCAAAGTATCTGGCAATGCCTTGGGCAACTGGATGTGCAGACCTTCCTTAATTTGCTTCCACATAATGGTTTCCTTGCTGCTCAACATCGAGACTCCTTTGACTGGAGCTTCAAGTGCACCCCCGGTCGCGAGTGTCTTGATCAAGATATCTTCAGTCGGTGGCACCAGCACGAATGCATAGAGGTCGCCGTCTTTCGTGGTGAAACGGATGTCCGTCTGACTATAAGAGGCATGATTTTCATTCCCTCGTCCGTGCTTGATCACAACTGGACCTTCGCCAAAGACCTTCCACGGGCGACTGCCGTAAATAGCCTCGCCGTTAACTCGCAGCAGATCGCGGAACGCATTGAGATACTCCATCTGATTGTTAGGGATGAGACCGTCGCCTGTGAGAGCGATATTGAGCATCACCACGCCATTCTTACTAATTGAGTCGATCGCATTGCCAATCATCACCGGAATCGGCATACGGTTCGTGGCACCATCGCGGTAGAACCATGTGCCAGATAGATCCGTCGCCCACATCCACGGCTCAGGCTCAATGTTTGCCGCGCTGCCGCGCTCCATATTGTAGGTAAACGCCTGCTTGTTCTTTTTGGAGTCTTTGAAGGAAAGTACGACATCCTGCTTCCCGCCATTTTCCTTAAGATCCTTGTTCACATATTCGGTGAACAGCTTCAACCCAAGCCCTTTCCCGCTCTGAAGATTCGGATAAGGCGAATCATTATTAAACATATCAGGATCATATTTTTCAATAATCTCCCAACAACGCTGATACCAATGCTCGTTCCAAGCGTCATCGCTCGAATACGTTTTAGGCGAATAATCCATGTTAAACAGCTCTCCCGCTAGCGTGCCAGACTGCTGGAATTGACGAGCACTGTTAAAGAAGCGCGGCGACCAATATAAATGCGTCGAGACACCAAATTTGAGGCCATGCTTTTGCGCGGCGGCTTTCCACTCCTGAAGCGTGTCGCGTTTCGGCCCCATTTCGACCGAGTTCCATGAATGGAACGAATCATACATATCAAAATTATCGTGATGCGTCGCCACTGGCATGATGAACCGCGCACCGACGTCCTTGACCGTTTTCACCAGTGCATCTGGGTCCCAGTTGTCAGCCGTAAACATCGGCACCAAATCTTCGTAACCAAACTCGGCATGAGGGCCATAGGTCTGGTCGTGCCAGTCGGTCAGCTTTTGAACCGCTTCAGGGTGTTTCGAGGCACTCAGTTGTCCCTCCGTCCCATACATCCACGCACCGTAGTGCGAACCGTCGTGCGGCCGACCGTTCTGAATCGAAGATGGTATTCCCCAGTGGAACCATACTCCGAGCTTCCCATCCACAAACCACTCGGGCACCTCGTAGTGTTCAGCAAGGGATTCCCAAGTAGTTTCAATCGAGTCTGCAATCGCGTTGCCAGCGAGTGCAAGGGTAACTCCGACTAGAGTCATGATCATCATCCGATTATGCTTCATATATCTTGGATATATTAATAAAAGGGAAGAATCTACGCAATCCCACATTCATGGGATACAGACCATAAAATACCAACAGAATGACCTACTCTACGATTCATCAAACAAGCCGTACTGGACTTATTACGCGACAACCTATCCAGAGCTTCTACAAGTAGAATGGAATCAGGTAGCACTTCCCCTTAGACTCAATTACACCTAAGGACGGCTGAAGTCTTCCGTGTGTCGCATTGATCTTATTTTTAAATGCAGAGACACCAGAATCAGTCAACTCTACCAAGGTATAACCGTGTTCCTCAACATACGATGCGGCATGTCTACCGTTATTCCTCGCGCCTGACGTTGCTCGCTTGACGAAAGCCACCAGTGGGAATAAATATATTTTATCATCATGTATGGTTTCTCCTAGATTGTATTAACATATCAATTGTAACATTTATCCCTGAATAAACAGGCACAGATTCTTGCCCTGCATGGGTTTACCGGATGTGGCGAGGACTTTGCGGAGTTCTCGCCACTTTGCGGTGCGGCCAACACATGGACCTGCCCGAACCTCCCTGGCCATGGACCAGAGCCTTCGCTTGATTGCAGCCCCAAGGCTACGGTTGATCTGGTGCAGACACATGCGGCTACGCTGCAAGCGAAGCGATCAAACGACGTAGCAGCGACACTCCTGTCGCTTGACCTAAAAAGCGACAAGAGTGTCGCTTCTACAACGCCCAAGATATTGCTCGGCTATTCGATGGGAGCACGTGCTGCGCTCCTTCATGCTATCTCCAATCCCAAGCACTGGGATGCCTTAATTCTAATCAGCCCGAACCCTGGCATCGAATCAGCAGCCGAACGCAGCGCCCGTGCCGCCAGCGATGCTGTTTTAGCCGAACGAATCATACGCGTAGGCGTGCCCGCTTTCCTTGATTTTTGGCAACAAAGCCCGATCATTGGCAGCCAGCAAAACATACGCGCAGATTGGCGAGCGACCATGCAGCAACATCGACTGCTACATACCGCCGCAGGGCTCGCGGCAAGCGTCGAGCAATTTGGCCAAGCAGCTTGCCCCGACCTCTGGCCGCAGCTCAGTGAACTGCAGTGGCCGATCCTAATAATCAGCGGCGAGCACGACGTAAAGTACTGTACGATCGCCAAGCGTATGCAGCGTGCACTGCCACAGGCGCAGTGGATCAAAATACCAGATGCTGGCCACATGCCACACTTAGAAGCCCCCGAGGCTACGGCCGCCGCGATCCGCCGCTTCCTCGATCAGCTCTAGACCCTGTTACTCGATATTTGGCAAGTTCGGATCTTTCTCGATACGTTCTGGGAATTGTTGAATCGACCGACTTAACGATTGCACCACACGCGCCTCCGAATGCTGAATCGCATCAAAAATATTGGGTAGCTCTGCACGCCAGAAAATTTCGTTGGTGGTCGAATCATAGATCTCCACAGTGAGCGAGACACGAACCGCAGTTGACGCACTGCCATAGTTACGCCGATGCATCGTCGAAGTGGCACCATCGACAGAGTCAAACAGGCCAGCGTAAGTACTGATCTGCTTATGCCACTTTGCGACGACATAGAAATCACCATTCGATTCAACCGACTCAAAACCTCGTGCACGCAGTTCTTGTGTCAGCACCTGCTCGGACAATGTGTTAAGCTCTGCCTCGTCAAAAACTCTATAGGTCATGCCCGACACGTCAGTCCGATCGTAATTAAACGTATCGAGTGGCGAAAAATAAATCGATCGCACAAAGTCCCCTGAAGTACGCGTCGGCTTCAACGCAGCGCACCCAGTCAAAAAAACGGCAGATAACAACACGATATTAAGCAGTGGATAGAACGATTTCATAAGGACAATGTTAGTCGGGAATTGGTAACTCGGAGACTTTTGGTGTGTGATAAGGGAAATTCTGAATTGCCAGTCGCAATGTCTGCGAAACGCGTGCATCAGACCACTGTAAGGCATTGAAAATGTAAGGCAATTCAGCGCGCCAGAACAAGGATTTATTGGCCGCATCATAAAGCTCCACGATTAGAGAAAAACGCACCGCTTCGGCTGCACTCAGGTTAATTTCCTTACGCCACTTCGATACAATATAAAAATCGGCCTCCTGCCCTGCCGAAGCATAGCCACGCTGACTAAGTTCCTCGGTTAGCACATTCTCCGACAATTTCTTTATGACCATTGCTTGGGTGCTTCTTAGACCAACCGTACCGGAAACCATCGTATGCTCATACCTAAAACTATCTAATGAAGACATGTCAGTTGGTTTAACAAAACCACCAATAAGAGTGGTCGATTCAAAAGATGCGCAGCCTGACAGCAAAGCGACAAAGAAGAATGTAACCACACAGGGTCTAAAATAAAATCTCACAGGCGTATTAAACCTGATTCGCTGCAAAATTCAAACCTTGTCCTGCATTCAGCAATATAATCATATACTTACATGCGTTTGACCCAACAAGAACGATATAGCTTATCGGTGGTATCACTAATTCTAGTGCTAGCCTTGATCGGCTACATCATCTTTTAACTTAGCAGCGTGCCAGTATGCTTTTATTTGAGTAGAGACAGCGTAGCACCCTCTCAGCGTGCAGCGCCGCTGTACTCGCGGGCCCTGTTCAAGCTGGGAGGCGACTCCAGACACGCATGGGTGAGCACCGACACGGATTCACCCCCGGAACTGCACTCGGTTCTAATTCTAGGTTGACAAGGCAGCAGCCATTCTTCTTTTCTGACGTCCTTCCTTAGGGGTGACCTAGTCTGGGTCTGAGATGTTTCCTTGCAACTGCACAGAAATGATCCCTTCGAACCTGATCCGGTTGACACCGGCGTAGGAAAAGGAAGGGAGCGTGCTTGACTGCCCAATCCCACTTTTCGCCGCCAGAGGCCGGATCTCAAACAAACACTGATTGAGATCCAAATGAAATACATACCAACAATACTTGCATTCGCTGCCAGTTCGGCTGGCTTACATGCGCAATCCGCCACGGAGGCTCCTGCAAACAGCCAGCCAGAAGCCAACCAACTGCCGACCACCATCGTCACTGGTAGCCTGTGGGAATCCGAACTCGAACGCACCACCGCCAGTGTGACGGTGATCGATCAAGCCCGCCTCGAGACGAATGGCACCCAGCACTTTGAGGACATCGTGAATGCGATCCCGAATCTCACATGGACCGGCGGCAGCTCTCGCCCACGCTACATTCAAATCCGCGGCATTGGCGAAAACTCCCAATTCGAAGGCGAAACACCCGACTCTGCGGTGCGCTTTTTAATCGATGACCTCGATCTCACGGGCTTGGGCACGGTCGGC
>Ga0222717_10000119_pt1 | contig 63608 bp, 70 predicted proteins | sample C33_18DmetaG_FD_165053 | JGI IMG/M metagenome (GOLD analysis project Ga0222717, IMG submission 165053) | Estuarine water microbial communities from San Francisco Bay, California, United States - C33_18D | ecosystem: Environmental > Aquatic > Marine > Unclassified | place: USA: California... | reverse complement strand
ATTATATATCAGACCGTGAAATAGAACTTCAAAAGTCTTACGGCTATAAAATTGATCTTCATAAATATAATAATTTAAATCCAATATTAAATAAAATGAAAATAAACGCAACAGAGCAAACTTCAACTTTTCCATGCCCTTTAAATAAGCTTAAAGGAAGATTAATGGACAACGTTGGGTTAAAATGGAAAACAAATCTTGGCGAGTTTAAGCTAACAACAGAAACTATAAAATGGATAATGGCAAATGCAAAATCTTCTATGTTTGACAACGAAAGATGTTTTATATACAACAAAGCTTTTTATGAGTCTTTTTTAAATCCAAAACATAGTCCTTCTAGCGATCCAGAAATATCTAGGTTTAACTTAATAAGAGAATGGGCTGAAGTTAGAGGTATAACTGCTGAAGGTAATTCACATACACAATACGTTAAGCTAATGGAAGAATCAGGTGAATTAGCTCAAGCTTTGTTAAAAAAAGATAGAAAAGAAATATATGATGCTATTGGTGATATTGTAGTTGTTTTAACTAACTTAGCTACTTTAGAAGATATGAAAATAGAAGATTGTATAGACTATGCTTACAATGAAATAGCTAAAAGAAAAGGTAAAATGATTAATGGAACTTTTGTAAAAAACACACTATAATGAAAATAAAAACAGAAGATAAGATAGTACAAGCTGTATTAGCTAAAATGGATAAGCGTAGCTTAATAGGTCAAAAAAAATACGGCGCAACAATGATGGAAGAAATACAAGGTCAAAAAAAAGATCTTGATAGATTTTTAGTTGATGTTCAAGAAGAACTTATGGATGCTTTACTGTATATAGAAGCTGCTAGAAGATGTTTAACAGATGAAATAGAAGAATCAATGATGAACAGAATGAACATCATAGGACAAAACGGTAACGAAGGAATACATTATGAAAAAAATACCTTATAAAAGAAGAAACAAAAAACGTGGACCTGTTGTATCAAAAAGAGTAACATATGATGGTATTAATTTTGCATCAGGTTTAGAGCGTTATATGTATATGGCTTTAAAAAAAGCTAAAATAAAATGTAAATATGAAGGAGAAACATTTGTTTTATTAAACGGTTTTCATTTTGAAAACGAAGTATATGAAAGGCAGTCAAACGGTAAAGGTGATTATAAAAATAGAGGTTGTAAACGTATATTACCTATAAAATATACACCAGATTTTATTGGTGATAATTTTATAATTGAAACTAAAGGTAGAGCTAATGAGTCTTTCCCTATGAGATGGAAATTATTTAAACAATTAATAGTTAGACAATTTCCAGGATACACACTATATAAACCACAAAATCAAAAAGAATGCGACGAAACAGTAGGGATAATCCTAAACAAACAAAAAATTTAGCTAGACAAAAATATGCTGAAAGACAAATAGATAAATGGTGGAAATGGAGTTGGGAAATGAGAGGTAAAATTAAATATAAAGAACTAATTGAAATTCAAGATAAATATGAGATTAAAGTTTATGGGTAATAAAGATAAAAAAGCGTATTGGTCAATAGAGGTAGGATTATATCCTGGCTTATTATTTGGAATAAGAACATACGATGAACCTGAGCAAGTATCATGGGTATTATACGTGCCTTTTATTGACTTTTGCTTAACTGTGTATAAATAATGGGATTGTTTGATGAGCGCATAGCGTACAAACCGTTTGAATACCCTGAATATTACACAGAAGGTTGGTTAAAACAAGCTCAAGCATTTTGGTTACACACCGAAATATCAATGCAGAGCGATATAAAAGATTGGAATGAAAAACTTAACGAAAAAGAAAAACACCTTGTCGGGAACATACTTCTTGGATTCGCGCAGACGGAATGCGCGGTATCAGACTATTGGACCCAGAACGTCGTATCGTGGTTTCCTAAACACGAAATAAGACAAATGGCTATGATGTTTGGCTCACAGGAAACTGTGCATGCTGTAGCATATAGTTACTTAAATGAAACTTTAAAACTAGAAGATTATGAAGCGTTTTTACACGAACCAGCGACGTCTGCAAGATTTGATAATTTGGTTGCTTGTGACGGGAATAATCCTGTGGGCATTGCGAAAAGCTTGGCTGTATTTTCAGCCTTCGCTGAAGGAGTCAGTTTGTATTCTGCTTTTGCAGTGTTGTATAGTTTTCAGCTTCGAAATTTACTCAAGGGTATCGGGCAACAAATGAAATGGTCAGTAAGAGATGAATCATTACACAGTAAAATGGGCTGTAAGCTATACCGTGATATGTGTAAAGAAAATGAGCAATTACTACATTTATGTCGAGAAGATATAATAAAAGCTGCTGAAACAATGGTTATTCTTGAAAGCAGTTACATTGATAAGATGTTTGAAGCTGGAGACATTGAAGGTATATCAGCTAATGATTTAAAACAATTTATAAAAAAGAGAGCAAATGAAAAACTTGTGGAACTTGGTTATATCGACTTGGGATCGTATTTCGCTTATGACAAAAAAGCAGCGTCTAATCTTGATTGGTTTTACCATCTTACCGGGGGCGTCACTCATACTGATTTTTTCGCTATTAGGCCAACTGATTATTCAAAGGCTAACGAAGGTGAAGACTTCGAAGATATCTGGTAAAATAGATATAACAGAAGAAGATATATATAAAGATCTTAACTGGAATGGTATGAGAGATTTTGTTAAAAAAAAATATAAATGAAAAGCTTTATAAAATATACTATAGTTTGGATAAGTCAAAACTTAGCAATGCCTTTTTGGATAGTAGGTCACATACATTTATCAGTAAATGATATGCAAGACGTATACAAAATTATAGCTAGTTTAGGTATGAATATAGTTGTTTTTGTAGGGTTTATAATAGATTATAAAAATGAAAGAAAGCAAATTAATAGAGATGAAAAGAACTCTTGATGCTCAAAGTAGAATAATAGAGCATATACTAAACGAAATTAGTAACATAAGAGATTTAGCAGTAGGAACTTTAGAATGTTTAAAAATAATGGATAAAAAAGGTTATGAAAAAGCAATTAACAAAATTAAAGAAGATATTGTTAAAGAATCTAGTAAGACAGAAAAGGCTAAGTCCTTGGAAACGTCTAGCGACTAGAGCAGGATACATGGGTGCTGGTTTTTTAATTGCAGCACAGTGGACATTAGAACCTAAGCTTTATATCTTAGGTTTTATTTGTGTTATGATACAAACAGCGTCAAGAAAACAATGGAATTTAGTAGCTTTAAACTTAAATGGTTTAATAGCTTGGACAAAACATTTTATAGGATAAAATATGTGGAATAATGAGTGGATTAAAGGAAAAGATTACCCAAAATGGGGAGACACAGAAGTGTATAAAAAAACAATATCTGGAGGATATCTTCTACACGGTGAAACTCCTCGCGATGCTTACAATCGTGTGGCTAAAACTGTTGCTAGAAGACTTTATAAGCCTGAAATGGCTGAGAAATTCTTCGAGTACATATGGAACGGGTGGCTTTGCCTCGCTTCGCCAGTATTATCTAATACAGGTACTGATCGTGGTTTGCCTATTAGTTGCTTTGGTATTGATGTGGCTGATAGTATACAAGACATAGGTGGTAAGAACTTAGAGATGATGCTACTCGCTAAGCATGGCGGTGGAGTTGGTATCGGTATAAATCAAATAAGACCCGCCGGCGCTAGAATAACAGGAAATGGAACATCAGATGGAGTCGTCCCTTTTTGTAAAATATACGATTCAACAATTCTTGCCACTAATCAAGGATCAGTTAGACGAGGAGCTGCGTCAGTTAATATTAACATTGAGCATGACGATTTCGAAGAGTGGCTTGAAATTAGAGAACCTAAGGGAGATATTAACAGACAATCGCTTAACTTACATCAGTGCGCAATTGTTGGCGATAAGTTTATGCGTAAACTTGAACAAGGAGATGCAGCAGCTAGGAATAGATGGAGTAAACTACTTAGAAAGCGAAAAGCAACTGGAGAGCCGTATATTATGTTTAAAGGCAACGTTAACAAAAAGAATCCTAAAGCTTATAAAGAAAATGGATTAAAAGTACATATGACTAATATATGTTCTGAGATTACATTACACACCGATGAAAATCACAGTTTTGTTTGTTGTTTGTCATCATTAAATTTAGCAAAATATGAAGAGTGGAAAGGTACAAGTCTTATTTATGACAGTATATGGTTCCTTGATGGAGTCATGGAAGAGTTTATACAGAGAGCTAAAGGTTTACGAGGCTTCGAGAATGCAGTACGATCGGCTACGAAAGGAAGAGCGCTTGGCTTGGGAGTTTTGGGCTGGCACACATACCTACAAGAAAAAGGTATATCGTTCGAAGGTTTACTTGCTCAGTTTGAAACTAGGAAAATTTTTAGTCAGATCAAAATTGAAAGTGAAAGAGCTTCCATGTCGCTTGCTGAAACTTATGGAGAGCCTTTATGGTGTTCTGGAACTGGCATGCGTAATACTCATCTTCGCGCTGTTGCTCCTACCGTTAGCAATAGTAAGCTCAGCGGCAATGTCTCGCCGGGAATAGAACCTTGGGCAGCGAATGTTTTTACAGAGCAATCAGCAAAAGGTACATTTATAAGAAAAAATCCTACTCTTGTTAAATTATTAAGAAAACTTAAAATAAACAACAATGAAACATGGGAAAAAATCATGGCAGACGGTGGTAGCGTGCAAAATATTGCTGAGCTTGATGATGTTGTTATGGCACACGAAACATCCGCAAAGGAGGTATTTAAAACTTTTAAGGAGATTAATCAACTAGAGTTAGTTAATCAAGCTGGGCTGAGACAGCAGTATGTAGATCAGTCAGTTAGTTTAAACTTAGCTTTTCCTAGCATAGCAACGCCTAAATGGCTTAATAAAGTACATTTTGATGCGTGGAAGAAAGGAGTTAAGACTTTATACTATACAAGAACAGAAAGCGTTTTACGAGGCGATATAGCACAGCAAGCAATGAGTGAAGACTGTTTAGCGTGTGATGGTTAAAATCAAAAAAGGGCTCTCGTAATTGAGGGCCCTTTTTCGGTTACAGGAACTTTGGGTATGGTACGCCCATTTTATTTTGTTCCTTTTTTTTAACTTCTATCTAACAGCTTTTTTTGTAGTACTTTTGCTAATAATTTAGAATTTCCAGCAGATACAGCAGATGGAGTAATTGCATTTGCAGTTGCTTTGTATGCTTTTCCAGCTTTTTCTACTGCATTTATACCTCCAAAAGCTTTACTTATAGTTTTAGCATAAGGTAAAGAATACAAAAGGCCTTTTCCTGCTTTAGCATAATCACCACCAAATAAGCCTTCTGATAATTTTGTCATTGCTCCAGGTAAGTTTATTACATCAGTTCCAAAAGAATCTAAATCATTTCTTTGTAAGCCACCAGCATCTACAGCTTTTTGAGCACCACTAGGTATGTAACCAGCGCTTCCAGGTTTAAACATCATACTAGCTGCAGTCATAGGATTTTGAACAGCAAAAGATAGTTTATCTAAAATACCATCTTTATCTGTTCCAGATTTTGGATTAAGAGAAGGAGGCGCTTGAGCAACAGAAATTCCATTTGCTTCTGCTCTTTGTTGTAACATATTTTTCATATCTTGCACCTTTTGATTTAAACTACCTTCACCTGTTTTAGTTTTTACAAAACCAAGATCTACATCTTCACCACCTTGAATTAATTGTCCCTGATTAAACTGTGCTTGAAAATCTTCATCAGAAAGCCTGTTTGAACTTGGATCTGGAGTTGTTCTTCTTAAAAGTAATTCTTCGTCTTCCATATTTTATTTTTTTAATTTTCTACCTTTTCTTTTACCACCCATTATAGCGTCATCAATATCACCTATTTGATTACCAACCTCTCTTATAGCATTAGCTACATCTTTCAACTCTTTAGATGTCAATTTATATCTCCTTTTTATTTCTTGAGCTGTTTTTATCGCTTTTTCATCAATGCTTGTTTTACTCCAAAGTAAATTCCAAACGTCTATTAAGTATTGTTTTGTTAATTTCCACATATTATTTATTTTTTTTAAATTTTAACCATTTGTCTACGGTGTAACCTATTGTTACTAGCAAAAGTATTATTTTTAGACCCATTTCTATGTTAGTAAATGTTGTTACGCCTAGTGTTGACGCGTTTATAATGTAAAGTTTAGCTTGTTGTATGTCCATTTTTTATATTGATGTATTATTTATGTTACAATATTCTTTATTAGCGTCAAAACACGGGCAACTTTTCGCAGCAAACTCATTGTGGCCATGTATCGTAGCATTTTTATGCATTTTTTTTAATGTTTTAAGCAATAATAACAAGCTTTCTTTTTGTTCAGGTGTTCTAGTATCTTTAGCAATCCATTTGCCATTAGAACCACGTTCTGATTCAACGCCTCCAATGTAACAAATTCCTATAGAACCTTCATTTTCACCTTTAACGTGAGCTCCTTGTTTGTATATACTACGACCGTATTCTATAGTGCCGTCTAGCAAAACTACATAATGATAACCTATACCATTCCATCCTCTTTTTAAGTGCCAGCGATTTATTTCAGCTGCATCTAAGTCTCTGCCTTCTTGTGTCGCCGAGCAGTGTACTATAATTTTGTTTATTTTTCTCATTTTAAAAACCTAAATCAAGATTTAAATCAAGGTCTAAATCTAAATCTAGATCTACACCTAAGTCTAATTCGTTATTATTACCTTTTTGTTGTATTTGTTCATCTGCTAAATCTAAATTCCATTTACTATATCCACTAAACATAGCAATTCTTTCCCACGTGTCATAAGAAGAGTCCATAGCACCTGCTAGGTTTTGTGATTTTTGATATAATCTATCTAATGGAACATTTAGTGTTGCTGCTGTTAAAGTTGTTAATGCGTTGATAGCATATTTATTTTTAATAGGATTCCACCCGTACTCATCAAAATAATCAGTATTGTAAGAGTAATCATTCCAAGCTCTTTCTATTTTTCTAGCCTTTATACCAACAGGTGGCATAACTTGTAACGCTTCAACTAATATCTCAGCAGCTTTTCCTCTTCCACCTCTTTCTTCTTGAGACAATTGATAAACTTTTAGCATTACGTTTTTTATAGCAGCAAAATAAGTTCCATATAATCCTGCACCTTTTAATAATGTATCTATACTTCCTTGTACAGCTCTACTCTTACTTCTAGTTAAGTCTCTATCTTCAGGATCGTCCCACATTCTAAATAACGCATTTTGTAAAAAGTTAAATACTACATTTTGTACAGCAGCATAATAAGCTATTTTAGCAACATGTCCATATGCATTGCCTCTTCCTTTAGCTATATCTATAAATGATTTTTTCATTATTCTAGAGTACTGTAATGGAGTGTTTTGAAATGATAAAAACAACCTACCTTCTATAGAGGCTTGGTTTTTAGATATTTTAGAAGGATCAGCTGACTGTTGACTCATTTCAGCAGTTTCATAAAATTCTTTAAAAGCTTGTTTTTCAGCGGCTTCTAGCTCCATGCCTTTTTTAACTAGATCATTTATTCTGTTTCTATAAAAAGTAGTACCACCTAACGTTATAGCTAAACTATCAGCGGCTCTAGTTGGTATAAAACCTTTCTTTAAAGCCCAAAATATTAAACCTTTTGATTTATCTATCCAGTTTTTATTATTAGGATTATTAACAACGTCAACTATTTCTGATTCTTGTAGATCACTTAATAAACCTGATCTTCTATCTTTTAAATATGGAGAATTCCAAAGTGTTAAAAAATCTTTTTGCATTTGAGGTAAATTCAATACAGCTTTACCAGCAGCAAAAGGGTTATTGAAATCCATGTTAATAAAATTCGTAGAAGAAAGCAACTGTAAAGCAGCTGATCTCATGTTAAAAAACATAGTAACACCTATAGAACCATTTAACCAATCAACCCAAGCTCTACTATTTTTAGATTTTATATCAGGTCTATTTGATCCTGATATCATTCTATCTAATATATTTTGTAAAGCTTCAACATAATCTTCACCTAAAGTAGCTTCTAGTTTGTTTATATTTTCCTTGCTAAATATCAAATCAACATTTTGTTTAAACCTTGTTAAATACTTTAATCTATTTACTTTAGACAATATGTTTTGAATATCAGTAAGTATGTTACCTTCTTGCCAAGCTCTTGGAGGTTCTAAATAACCACCAGGTTGCTTAGATAGTCTACTAACTTCTTGTGCTATCTTTCTAAGACGAGGGTTATTTCTTACTACCTCTGATAAATTAAAAATATCTTTATTATCTAAGTCACTTATTTCAAAACCTGCTTTTTTCCATAAATAAACTCTTATAGCTTGATCATTTGTAAAGCCTGCATAAGAAGATTCTTTTCTTATTAATTTTTTTGTTGGTTTGTCAAATAAATTCTTCCAGTCTCTATGAGCTGCGTTTCTAGCGTTTATCATATCTAAAACACCTTGTGAGTATAGACTTATAAGATTATCATCTAGCCATTTAAGTTGTTTTTCACCTTTTTTACCTTTAGCAGAAGCTATCATATACATTAAACCTAAAAAGTCAGAGTCACCAGAAGGAAGATATACTCCTTCTTTGCCTAGTTTTCTACCCATGTTTTCAGCTCTTGCTTTAGAAAAAGTTTCATCAAAAGGTATTCCAGAATTTTCTTCTATTATTTGATTAAAAGCAGTTGACAAGTTTGAGCTTAATTCATTTCTATCGTTATTTAAAGAAAACTTAACATCAGATGTATCTAAAACATTTCTAGATTCTTTGCCTTTCCAGTTTTTATCATTTTTAAAATAAAAATCATTATAGCCTTGAGATATTTTATTTATTAAATAATAAGAAACCGCTTTATCATTCATTTTACCAAGATCTGGAACATTAAACTTTATTGCTTTTCTGTTATATTTTATAACCTCTGAGGTCGCTTTATCTAGTATTCTAGCTAAGAACAATTGTTCATCTATATTATTAGTTGATTTTAAGTAAGATGTTATTTTAGAGTTATTTTTAGAACCATTTTTTAGGCTAAATTTAACGTTTGAAGATTTACCAGAAGCTAAATTGTTTAAAACTTTACTTCTAATGTTTGAGTCTTTCAAATCATTAGCTAAGCCTGGGTTTCTTTTAGATATCTCATTTATAAAAGCATCGTTTTTAATAGATTTTCTTGCTTCTTGAAGCACAACAACATCTCCAAATAACTCCATCAATGCTGTTCTTCTATCAAAATAAGCCGTTGACCAAAGTTTATTACCAGTTCTACCTAGTTCTATAGGTGATAGTTTTTTAATTAAAGTGTTAGGGTTTTTACTAAAAGTTTGTATTATTCTAGTAGCTTCATCTAATCCAAAATAATTTTGTAAAAAACTAGCAACATTTATATTTTTAGTCTTTATAGGAAAACCTTTATCATTAGTTTGTTTTAACCTAGGTGGTATTTTCTTTATAGCATAAGTTGACTCACCTGTAACTGGATCTATAGGGTTATTTATAACATCCCATATTAGTTTCCAGTTATTAAACATAAAAGATTCTAGTTCTTTACTATTTTGAAAAGTCATTCTTCTAGTAAGTGTTTGAGAAAGCAACGCTAGTTTCTTTTTAAAAGATCTAAAATTTAAAGTTTCTATATTAGGTGAAGATATTATTTCTTTTCTAACTTCAGCAGCTATTATTGCGGCTGGATTTATTTGTTCAGAATAAGCCTTATATGTTTTTATCATGCCACCAGACGCTAAACTATAAGTTTTAAAAGATTTTAATTCTTTTAATTCTTTTACCTCGTCATTACTCAAAGACTCTTTTGATTCTAACTCTAAACCTCTTTTTAAATCTCTTTTTTCTTGTTCTAATTGAGATTTTATGGCTGGATCACTAACTGTTTTTAGTTTTCTATTAACAGCTATAGATGGATCTTCAGCTGTTATAGCGAAGTCACCGCCAACAGGTACGCCTTCTATTAATATAGGCTCACCATCTTTATTTGAAAAACCAAAGTTAGGATTTTTAAGTAAAACAACAAGTTCATCTTGATTTTTTTCGTACTCTTGTTTTTCTTGATCTAAAACATCAGGGTTAGTAGTTTCTATAGATGTTATTTTTTCATCTATTTCATCTGTATATTGTTGGCTAGTTACATTTCCAGACTTTAAAGCAACTTTCATTTTGTTTCTCAACTGACTATTTATCCAACCGTTAAGATTATTGTTTTCTTTTACAACTACACCTTTACTGTTAGTATAACCTTTTTCATCTAATTTGTTTAAAGTGCTATTTATTTCGCTAGATGATAAACCCTTATCTTGTAGTTCTTTTCTTTTTTTACTTCTTAATTGTAAAAATTCTTTATTAAAATTTCTTATATGTGGAATTAAAGCTATAGTTGTTTCTGCTAGCATATCTTCAGAACTATAATCAGGTAGTTGGCTATACATTGAGTAAGCTTTGTCAAGTATTATTTTTTCATAGTTACTTAACACATCATAAAGAACAGCGTCAATACCGCTAGGTTTTTCCCATTTATTTTTATTATATAAAGAATTTATACCAGCTTGAAATTCATCTTGAGTATATCTTCTATTTGGTTTTAAAGAAAACTTTTCATCAAAATTATAAATGTCTTCTATTTCTTCTATTTCATCTATTGTTGGTTCTCTATCAAGTATAGGTTCTTTAGGAGCTTCTTTTTTAAACTTATTTTCTGATTTTTTAATTTCAGTTTTTAAAGCTTCTTTATCTATAGTTGTTCCTTTAGTAGCTAATTTTTTTATTGATCTGTTTTTATCTATACTTAGTATTCTATTATTTATACTATTGTTATAGTCTTTTATAAAATTATAAACATCTTTAGCACTAGAAAATTTTATATCTTTTAAACCTAAAAATTGCAAGACTTGCCTAAGCACGTCTCCTAGTCTAGTCATGGTGTCTTGATCGTAACTAACGGCTCCTACTGTTATAGCATCTGAATACAATGTTAACACCTCTTCCCATTGATTACCTATAGCTTGACTTACTTTATTGTCGTACTCTATTTTATTTATAATTCCAGATTTTAAATCTAAGTCAAGACCTTTTATTAATTTATTATAAAAAGCAATATAACCAGCATAATCTTGAAGAAACTCTTCTGGAAGAGCTTTTTTATCTGAGTCAGTTAAGTTTATTTTATCTTGTAGTTTTAAAACCTCACTTAATAAAGATCTACCTAATAATACCTGTGCTTCCGTGTCGTTTTTTATAGTTTCATATATAACAGCATGTAAAAACTCGTGCTCTTTAACAGTTATTTTACCATCTTTAGCAGATTTTTCGTTGTTTATAAGTATATATTGTTTTCCATCTCTTTGAACAGCAATACCATATTTAGAAGCTGTCTCTACAGCTTTAGCTTTAGTATAGTTTAATTCATTAACTAAAAAATCAACTACCTTGTCTGTGGATTCAAATTCATTCCAAGAAATATTCTTTATAACACCTTTTTTTATAGCTTTAACTATAACACCAGATTTTCTTTTAGTTATATCATTATAATATGCTCTTTGTATTTTATCATCTAACTCCTTTATTCTCTTATCTGTTTCAGCATGAAAAGATGGACTTTCTGTTTTTCTTTGTTGTCTAAGCTTACCTACCTCGTTAACATCTCCTAGAATTTCTGTAGCAGCGTCTGCAGATAAATCTTGAGGCATTCTGTTTATGTTATCATTAAAAACATTCATTTCCTCAATAACTTGATCAGCCTCTTGTTGCGTATATATACCTTGTTCAACTTGAGTAGCCAACAAGCTTTTTACTTTTTCTTTATTATATGATAAATAACTTAAATTATTAAATCTATCTACATTAGACATACCTAACATGTCTCTAGCTGTTTTCTTAGCTAAATTTAAAGTAACTCCAGCTCCAGGTATTATAGCGCCAGCAAAGAAAGATAAAACAGTAGTATCTATAAAATCTTGAAGACTTATGGTATCTTTCATTATTTTTCTAGCGGCTCTATCGTTTGTGTTTTTGTTTACAACAAACATTTCACCCGACTGTTGAACATTTTCTTGAAACACTTCTTTAATTCCTTCTCCACTTACATTTACAAGTGTGCCAAGCTTGCCAGTTCTAAAGTAGTCTAAAAAACCTTTTTTTCCTTTTTTAGTATATTCTTTTAAAGCATTACCCACTATGTTTGAAGTTGTCAATTTACCAAATATAGCGTCTGTTGCTTTAGTTTGAGGGGATATTGGTGCTGTTAAAGCATATAGTATACCTGTTTGAACAGATGCTATAGCCGCTAGTTCAGAAGCTTCGTTATCATTTAAACCCATTTTTCTAGCTTGAGATAACGTTTCTTCATATCCTCTAGAAAAACCTAATGTGGATTGACCTATTATAGCATCTCCCATGCTTTTCTTAATAGGAATAGATTTTAAAAAACCTTTTGTTTTTCCTAAAACACCTAAACCTGCGGTAAAACCACCAACAGATCTAATACCGTTACCTATGCTTCTTGTTAAAGCTATTTGAAAAAATAAGTCACCAACAACATTAGCTCCAGAATCAAAAGCACCAAGAACACTAAATGCGTTATCTTTTACGCCTCTTTTTCTGGCTTCTTTTCTTATTTGATTTGCCTTTTGTTGACTTAAAAAGTTGGTTGCATCCAAAGATCTATCTTTGTCAAATATTCTACCGTTTTCTGTAACTAAATATTTAGTACCTGTGTCTTTATCTATTATGGATTTTCCTATTCCACTAACAAATCTACCTGGACCTGTATAAAATGTTCCATCAGTATCTAAACCCATTTCTTCCAACAGCAATTCTTGTCTTGTTTGCTCGGCTATACCCTCAAAGTAATCACCTGGTAATGCACCATATACAGAAGCACTAAATTGAGATATAGCATCAGATAAACCATTTAAACCATTGCCACCTATATTTAAAAGAAACTGACCAGCTCCTATGTTTCCATCAGAGTCTATTAATTTTTGGTATTCTAATTGATTTTTTTCATCAACAGCTTGCATTTTAGAAGATAAAACAGGAAAATCTTGTCTTAAATAATTTTCATAATTTTGAAGTTTTATGTTACCTTCTGATAAATTAAATTTAACACCTTTCAGTTTAGGATCAATACCTGTTTCAGCTTGATACATTAACTGCTGTTGTTTTATATCTCTCTGTATTTGGTCATTTATATACATGTTAAGATACTGCAGCTTTTTTTGCTCGTAAGAAAGTTCAGTATCAACATTAGTACCATAAGACTTAGTATCCATTTCTAATTCTAAAAATCTTTTTAAGTCATTTTTATAACCTTTAGATTCCATATACCCATCAAAATCAGTGGTATTAAATCCATCTAATTCTACATCACCGTATATTTCATTAACAAACTCATCATTAGAGCTTTTATCTTCATATATATAAGGTTCGTTTAGTTTTAAAATATCTATATAAGAAGATATTTCATTTTCACTCTTGCTTTGATACGTTGCTATTTTATTTCTAGCTGTTAATCTTTGCTCTGCAGTTACAGGTTTTATAGCTGACAAACCAGAAGGATCATCTTTATAACCAGCATTTATTAAATCTTCTTCGTTTATAAAGTTTCCATCTATAGCTAATTGAATATTTTGATCTTCATATAACCCAAACCTATTGATGCTAGGTTTTTCGTTACTATTATACTTACCTAAAGCAGATCCTATTGAATTAGTTAGTTCTTCTGTTTCTTGTGGGTCTTCATTAAAATATTGAAAACTATTTATATCTAAACTACCTGGAGATACCGATAAAGTATTTTCCGAAACTAAACCCCCATTTTGCTCTTGTGCAAACATGTTTGATGGCATCGCATTTGCACTCGCTGCAACACCCTGTTCTTTTTTTAATTTAGCACCAGTGTTTTCCGAAAGCCACAATATTTTTTCTTGTTGAGAATAATTAGATAAATCTATCTCTTGTCCGTTAGGTAGAATATATATTTCCATTTATTTTTTTATTTTTAAAGCTTCATTCATTCTTAAAGCATATCCTTCTGGCGTCTCCATGCCTCTCATAGGATTATTACTCATCCAATCTATTTTTATAGCTTTTAATCTTAATCCAGATTTATCTATTACTTTTCTTTCAGACGCAGTTGAGTTATCTAAAGCAAAATTAAGTCTTTCTTCAGCGCTATTAAGGTCATAATCACCAGCGTATCTTAACTGACCATTGACGTACTTGTAAAGACCATCTTTAGGTAGCTTTTTATTAAAAGCAGCTCTCGGGTCTTCGTCTTTATCTTCGTAGTATTCTTCATTAGTTGAGCCGTTTGGAAACTTGCTGTTTTTAGGAGCACTAAGCCAGTAAGAATAAGCTTTATCTCTACTCATGTATCTACTATTAGGACCAGTTATTTTAGTTAAGTTTTCTATAATAGTGTCTTCATTGTTGTCTCCATCAGCCATTATTATATTGTCATAATATTCTGATCTATACCCTGGTGGTGTTATTGTTTTTCCACTACCTTTGCCAGTTGGTTGAGTTATACTTTTGTTTTGAGCTTTATACCACCTACCTTGACTATCTTGAACTAAACCGTTTGTTCTTGCTTCCATTATTTGTTGAAACAAAGCATCTTTATATTCTTGCTCTGAAGGCTGAAGAGTTTGATAATCATTTTCTATTCCTTCGTCAAGTTTTTTAAGGTCAACGTTCCATCCATTAGCTGCTTGTTGAACGTTTGAAGTAACGCCTTTTATTTTTGAAGCTAATATAGATTCCATGTCTTGTTTAACTAAATCCATGTTTAAATAAGATCTTATTTCTTCAGTTCTTCTACTTCTTTTACTACCTTCTATTTGTATTCTATCTCTAAATATAACAGGTTCAGACCAGTACTTGTTAGCAAACTGACCATTTGCACCTACTATACCTAAGCCATTGCCGTTTTTGGTTTTATCAGCTGGTTTCATCATTTCTATAGATTCGTTTACCAACTGTGGAACTGTAGATATAAAAGAAAAGTTATCCCCTTGGACAACGTTGGCATCCCACGCTCTAGCACTTATATATTTTTCTCTATAATCTCCTTCTATTAGTTTACCGTCTTGTAATCTTTGTGGTTCATTACCTGAAACTTTTACCATTATGTCGTTTTTTTCTTCGTCATAAACCATTTCAAAGTTTGCATTACTGTATATACCACCAAGAGCATTTACTAAAAACTGATTATTTGCTATTTCATCAGGAGTGTCACCTAATATAGTTATTTTTTTACCTATTTGAGGTGCATTTTCTTTCCAGTAATCTCCAGTTGCAACAAAGTTTTTAGTTGTCTTTGATGTTAAATTAAGTAAATCGTAATAATCTTGTATTGCTTTTTTAGCTAAGTTTCTTTTTTCACTATCACCAAATTGTGTTTTTAAATATATTTGTGCTTGAGTTGCTATATCTATTCTACTATTCAATGTTTTCATTAATTCATCTTGTATAGCGCTAGTCTTTGGAGCGGTAGCCAAATTACTCATCTGCTCTAAGTTCCAAACATCAGCATCACCTTGAACTCTTTGCATTCTTTGAATAAGCTGCTTTTCCTCAGCTTGCTTTCTTAAGGTGTCAGCTTTTCTTTGCTTTTCTTCAGCGTCTCTTTGGTTTTGTTGCATTTGAATTTGCTTCAAATAAGCTCCAGCTGGTGTGTCTCCCGTATATAGTCTTTGTGGATTTTCGTAACTCATTTTTTATATTTTTATATTTTTTAGCCGAAAAGGTTATCTCTATTAACATATAAATCTCCACCTCCTGACAATACATCAGTAATACCGCTAAATAAAGCTCCTTGTTTATTTGCTTCTGCTGAAGCATATGTCGCTTCTGCTTGTCTTAGATCAGCTGTGGCGTTATCTAACTGACCAGCTTTTCTGTTTAGTCTTTGCATTTCTCTTTTGTCCTGTTGACCAAACATAAATTGTTTACCCATTACGTCGGCATTTTGAAGCCTTTGATCCTCTGCCATTTTTAACCTCTGCAATTGTTCTTCTCCTTTAGCAAAAAGCTTTTGATTAGCACCTTCTTGCATTTCTAAACTAGCTGATATTTGTTTTTTACTAGCTAAAGCTGCTTGAGCTAAAGCTGTTGCGCCACCTGCAGAAGCGCCTGTAGCTCTTAACGTATCTAAAGTGTTTGATAAAGATATTTCAGCTTGCTCGGCTTGAAATTCAGCAGCTTGAGTAGCAACACCTAGGTTAGCGTAGGTATTACTTAAGTTACCTGTAGTGTCTTTAACATTAGCATATGGATTTATGATAGGTTGTCTACTATTTTCTAAAGACTCTAGCTCTGCTTGTAATCTTTTCTTTTCGTTTCTAGCATTATTCATAGCTCCTTTAGCTTGCTTTTGTGCTTGATTAGCCTGGACCATACCACCAACACCGCTAACTATGCTGGTTATTCCACTAACTGCTCCCATACTTATTTGTTTTTACATATTATATAGTGTTTTTTATTAGATACACTATATTTTAATTTTTTTAATTTTTCTAGAACAGATTCATAAGGTGTTGTACACCATACAGCCTCTGCTCCTTTTTTTAATGAAGACTCTACGGCTTCATTTATTAGTTTTAATAAAACTTTATTTCTATTACTATTCCTATATTTATAATCTGCTATTAAAAAATCACAATACCAAACACATGAGTTTGTTGTATATATAAAGGTACATGCTACAATTTTATTATTAACAAAAGCACCTAAGCAGTATTCTTCTCCTTTAGGTAATAGTTTTATATTTAAATCTACTTTATTGTAATATTTAAACCAATCGTTTATTTTTTCAAAATATAAGCTTATGTCTATATTTTTAATTTCTATCATTTATTTTTTAGTAAGAAGATTCTTTATAATTAGTTGAAACAGCAAATAATTCATTATTACCTGATCCAGCATTGTTTGTTGCTGTAAGTAATGCTTGAGCTGTAAAACCTTTTATTCCAGATACTGACCAATTAGTTGTGTTACCACCTAAGAAAAGAGGCGTTACTTCACCTTGATTAAAACTAGATGTGTTAACTAAGTTGGCAAAATATTTATTTTCTTTTCTTTTAAACTCGTTTTTAAATAACTGATTATCTAGTTCAACTAAGCTTGTAGGTTGAGTAAATGGTTGTACGCTGTTGGCTGAGTCATTAGAGTCAGTAGAAATACTAGTTAATTCCCAATTACCAGCGCCTTCGTAGTTTATTGTTTGAAAGTTTTTAACTAAAGAAGGATTAGCGTTAAATACAGTAGTAACAGTAGAACTACTTCCATTACCATAAAAATTAGCTCTATTTACACTGCTAACATAGTGTAAGTATATACCACCATCCTTGGTAGAATAAAAATTATTCTGTACGTTTGAAAATAAATCTGGTTTATAACTATATCTACTAACCCAACCCTTAGCTATTTCATCAAAACTTAAAGTTTCAAAATTAGAACCAATAGAAGGTTGTATTGACAACGTATAACATTTGTTGTGAATATCCCAACCACCAACAGATCGACCCGTACCTAATGTAGCAAATTGATCTCTAAAGAAATCATACATACCATTAGCTGATATTTCTGTTATACCATCTCTAGACAGCCTTAAAACAGCTCCTTGGCTAGCGTCTGTGAAGTACTTTCTATAACCATATACAGCAAATGACTCAGGGTTTTTAGAAATACCAAATTCACCAGCATAAGGTTGTATTGCACCTATTACGACATTAGATGTTGTTTGCATAGGTACTCCTTCTTGTGTGTAAACAGCGTCTTTGTCTATTAAAGCTCTATTTACTTTATTTTCTTGAAAAATAATTAAATTAGTATCTTCTGCATATAGTTTTTGTATAGACCCTTTGCTAGGATCTACTGTTCTAGTGATGTCTTCACCAGAAGGAAATTGATTTGTTTGATTTATACCTGTTCTAGAGTTTAATATACCAGAGTATATTATAGAGTTACTTAATGTTTCTTGTCTATTGCTCTCAGCTCTTAAAAAAGCCCTAGGAGCTAGACCCGTTTGTACATTATTGTAACCACCTTTTATTCTAGATTCTTCAATATACCAATTAAAAGCGGCATTAACGTCTCCTTGTGCAAATTTTCTTAACACAAAGGTATTATAGTATTTAACAGGTATTGATGCCATATTATTATATAATCACTTGTTTTATTTATTTTTTAGTTAGGGCCAGCAGGTACAGGTAAAACGGTTGGGTACCCAGGAGCCACTCCAGTTGTATTCGTATAAAATGGTGGCGAAACATTGTTAACATATGTTAGTTGGTTAACAGAGCTTGAAGGAGTTGTTTGACCTGGCGAATGAGACCAACTAAGTGAAAAAGAACCGGTTGTATTAGCGTTGTTTCCAGGAATCATAGAAATTGGAAAGTTAACAACAGCGCAAGCTGAAAAATCATATTTATATAGGTTGTTTTGTACTGTACTTTTTTGTCCAGGCCTAACACCACCTTGTATGATATCTTGAAAACCAACGTCTCTTTGGTTTATATTTAAATTAGGTGTTGTTATACCTTGTCGGTTAAAGCGTTGAAGTTTAATACACTGAAGCCTACTAATTGGACCAGCGCTACTACCTAAGCCATTCGTGAAAGTTGTTTGACTAGATGCTTGAGTGTTTGCGTTTATAACATACGTTGAGGCCTGTGAAAAATATGGATAACCATTAGATGCGTTTGCGGTGATGCTTATAGTATTATTTCCATACTTACCCGTTGATGATGGGCTTTGAGTTGTTACAGATGTGCTTTGTGCTGTGGTACTAGTAGCTACAGAGGCTTCAATATATATATAAACATCTTGATCCGTCCAGTTTTGTATTTGATAACGATTGACTCTAGCTGCGCTAGAACCACCATTGTTAACAGTAATACCGTCTCCTGTAAGAGAGCTTGTAGCATCATTATTATTATAAGGTAATATTATAACTTTACCTATAAAAGTAGCTGCACCAACAGAATATTCTATTTTAGCACTATTAGCACCACCTATCTGTGTACTTTGAGCTCCTAGCGTATCGGTTAAGTTCATATAAATTTCATATGAAAAACCAGCTTCATTCATGAAACCTGGCATGTTGCCGTTTATATCAGTTTTTGATTGTAAAATAAAGTTAGCTTGATCATCACTTCCACCAATAGCTCCAAATTGACCTTGTTGAGCTGTTGGAAAATCGTCTGTGCCTTGGTAAGTTTTAACAACATCATTAATATCAGGCGTGCTAGTTGTAGTTATAACTTGTACGTTACCTGTAGTTGCTGCCGTTTTAGTTATTCTATCAATTGTCCAACCTGATGTAAGATTAGCAGATCCAAAAGTTGTTCCTACTGGGGTTGAATCATTTAAATTTACGTTTCTAGCAGAACCATTTCTTCCGCCATTAGACGACGTGTAGTCAACCAATGTTTGAGTTGATTGTGTAATAGTTGGAGAAACAATTGTAGGTGCACAAACAGGTGCTGAATTAGCTAGTTGAAGTGTTAATTGTTGTGAAACTTCCGTTCCGTCTGATTGAACAAAATTAATAGTGAATAAAAATCTACCTCTATTTGTTACGTCTTCGTTTTCTGTAGAAGAACCAGCATAAAATCTATCATTTGTTCTAATTCTATAACTACCTGATTGAGCTCCGGTTTCTAATACAAATCTTCCATCTTGTGGGGTGTTAGTATCTAATGAGCCGGCACTAGCGCCAGAGTTTTGCGGAAAATAACTAAAACATGTAAATGGTATTGAAGGCGATAACGTTGTGTCTACTAAATTCGTACCGCTAGCTACTGGAAAAAAGTCTGAAGTTACTTGTGTACCCAAAGCAAAACTTTCTTCAAACACATATGTAAAAGCACTTATACCTGTTATGTTTGTATTTTCGTTTTCTATATCTAAATTTAAAGATGAAATTAAATCAGCAGTAGATGATTCATAAAATAACTCTAATGGAGAAACATATGGCGATGTTTCATATACAGCTAACCCCATATCTGGTGAATATGGATAGTTACCATTGTTAGTTGATGGAGCTGTGTAAGCCGACTCACCTAATCCAACGGATTTTTGTGTTGCTATTTTAGCAACAAAAGGTTTAGTACTAAAATTATATATAGAAAAAGGATTAACTTTTCCAGTTGCAATAACAGGTGGTAGGACATCACTTACTAAACCTGGAAATATATCTTTTAATCCTCCCACTAAATCTACTTGATCTGCAGAAGCTTCAGGATCTACCTGCTTGTTGAAAGTAGAATATGTAATTGTACTTGATTCAACCTCTGTCATATTAGTTACCCTAGGCCACATTGTCACGTCACTAGTAAACTGCTCTTGATTAGGGCCTACGTCTTGTAGGTTTCTAGGAACTTTATTTATGTTGTCACTTATTAATGTAGTAAACGCTATTTCACCTTGTTCTAAAGTTTCGCCACTAATTGGGTATCCATTTACAATACCAGGAAGATACACATTATAGTAATCTTGTTGTTGTTGTTTTACCGCTGACTTATAAATATAAAAACCTAAAACATTTATATTGTATGTAGCATAAGTGTTTTTTTGATCAAATTTAGAAGGCTCAGGTCTAGCCGCAGGTGTTTCGTCAAAAAGATAATTAGTATCAACTTCTTGTTTTGTAAAAAAAGTTACAGCTCTAACACCATTAGAATCAGATATAGGTGTTACACTAGCTATTTCTGTATAATCTATATATAATCCTTTTAACTTCTTACCAACAGAATAATATTTTGAATATTGAGCTGGAAAATTAGGAAAAAGAGGTCTAGTTGTACTAGATGCGGCTCCTGTCGCGTACTTGTAGTATTTGTCATTAGTGTAAAGAACTTCAAACTTAACAACTTGATTTACCGCAAGACCTGAATTAAAGGTTACTCTAACACTTCCAGAATTATCTAAAACAGTATAAGTTGGTGGAGTTGTTGAAGGGTTTTGTAATATCCATCCATTACCTGAATCTACATATACATTAAAAGTATTTGAAGAAGCTGTTGCATCAGCATAAACTATAGCTGTGTTAAAAACAGTTTGTAGAGCTGTGGGTATAATACATTGTGTTCCTATACTGTGAAAATAAGCATATAAAGCACTTGGTGAACTAGCTGTTTCTGTGTCAACCTCATAGTAATTACCAACAGCATAAGCGCCAGGATAACCATTAATACCTATATCACCTTCTGGTATAGGTTGCAAATATTTTAATTCTAACGTATCCCCAGGCCATGTTGGTAATTGTAAACTACTCCAACTAATTGGTTTATAATCACTATAGTAATTAGAACCTGGTTGTGGGTTTCCATTTTCATCTAAAACACCATCATAATTAGAAAGTATAACATCTGTCTGTCTTCCATATTTATCAACAAGTATTATACCAACTTGATAATTTCTATTTTGTTTCAATGAATGCTGAGGGTATTCAACAAACTGTTGTAAACTTTTATTACCAATACCTACATAATAGTCTAAACCATTAGGTGCGCTATGGCTTTCTAAATAGTTTGAATACATTATTCTGTTGCCAGTAGATTCTTGAGCTAAAGCTTTTACAGGTACTTTGTCAAAAACTCTAGTTGATTGACTATCAGGTAGGGTTTGAATCGGAATTGTTGATTCATAAGAATATTGATAAATATTAGTATTGTTAAGATTTGATATAAAGTTAGAATCTACTTTTACTGTTTCTATAACTTGATAAGCCTGCATGTCTGACTGCTTAATAATTATATCAATAGCTTTTACTTTGTATTTGTTTATTATATCAATACAAGGTAATTCTATATTTAATACAGCATTATTAATAGAGTTCTGCATAAATTCAACAACGCTAGATATGAAAGCTTGATTTTCATCGTCATTAACAAACTCACCTTCTTGATAAGGTATAAAAACATCTTGACTAAAAGGAGCTACAGTAGAATACTCATTGTCATCAAATTTAAACCTATAAGAAAATTTTACAAATTTATCTGATAAATAATCTGGATCACCGTTCCAGCCTGTATAGTTTCCATCTCTTAAAACTCTAACAGAATAACCATCAACAGTAGGTGAAGTACCAGATACATTAATATTTGCTGTGGTATCAAACTTAACATAAGGGGCGCTACTATTTGAAATAGCGTCACTTGTCCAAAATCTAGATTCTGCTGTTAAGTTAATAAACCCATCTGAACTAGTAGTTGTACCGTCTCTAAAACCAGCAGGTAAAACATCTGAACCTATTTGGTTACTTCCAGGTCCTGAACTCCATAAATCGGTGCTTTTATATAAATTAGCATTTGTTGTTCCTGCTGAAATAATGCCATTCCAATCTGCTAATGAAGGTATAGTGTGACCTACTGGGGCTAAACCTCTAGCATCCATAATAGCCCACTTATTATAAAGAAGTCCATATGTTATACCGTTACCATTGTAATTAGCGTAATAACACCAAGAACCTATTTCATTTGTATTTTTTTGATTCCAATCAGACAACGTGGTTGACTCTGGTATCACATCGCCGTTTCTATATTTTTTAACACTTAAGTTATTTTGTGATAATTTGTATATACCTATCTGTACAATTGGTGGATCTTGAGCATCCGACATTGTAGAAGGTTTTGTTGTGTTTGTAAAATTAGCATAATAAGAAGCACCTGCTCTTAAGTTAATAAAAGAAGGTGGCGTGTATGGTGCAAATTTAGCAACAGATATTTGGTCTTCATTTGTGTAATAACCTAGCTTTTGCTCTACGTTTATTTTTCTTGGTTGGTTTCTATTGTCTGTAAAAAACAATTGATTTTCAATTAAACTTATACCGTTTACAAAGTCTTCGCTACAAAAGTTTAAAAAAGAACCTTGAACTAAAACTACGTTTGTGTTGTTTAATGTATTTAAATAACCTATAGTGCAAATAGCAGATAAAGGTGCGTTTTCTTTTGTATTAGTGTGGTTTGTTCTAAAATAATATAATTTATTATTTGCTTCATCAGAATAAAGACCTATTATATGATTACCACTATCAGGTTTTACAGCTGTAGAAGAGTTACCCAATATAGATTCAACAGCGCCAACGTCACTACCTTCTGATCTAGATATAGCTATATTTAAAGCATCTCTGTATTCGTTATTTGGAATTAATCTTTCATCTAAGTCTTTGTTCATTCTAGACTTAATGAAACTATTTTTAGCTTCTGCCATTTCTTAATTTTTTGGTTTCCAACTGCCTTTTCTAGCAAATTCAATCATTTTATTCTTAGCATTTTTACCTTTAAAAGTATAAACCTCTTTTCTTTCACTGGCTTGATCAAACGTTTGATTAGACCAATTACCAGCCTCGTCTCTATATATAGAAGGCCACGCTTTACTTTCATTGTCATCTGCCATTAAATGACTAGATGGTTTATGATTTTCGAATTGAGGTGTGTTATGAAATTCATAATTACCTTGATTACCTGTAACATAAATAGTATTTTCCCCTCTAGACTTTCTAGCGTGAGCTTTTGGAAATAATTTAGGGAAATTATGATGATGCATTTTCTTAGTGTTTAATCCATTTAGATTTACCTCTCATTACTTGAGATATTTCATCTAGTTTTATATTTGATAATCTTATCTTAGCATTTCTTAGTTTAGATATTTTATCCTTTCTTAATCTTTGTACTACATACTCTGGTTGATTTATCCTTCCAGATACTAATGAGTATAATATAGCAGCGTACATAGCTTCTTCAGCCATCTTAGGTACTCTACTATCTAGATCATAAGCTAATCCGTCTGATACATATTCAAGAACAATTAACTTATCAACTAAGTTGCTAGAAAAAGAAAGTTTGTTTTCTCTTTCGTTTATATTAAACCAACCATTACCTTGTGATGCTTGAGGATCCATGCCGTATAACTGACCATATCCGTAACCACCTGTTACACCCCAACCATACCCATAGCCATACCAGTCTGATTCTGAAAAATCATTACCAGTTTGAGCAACTCCATCTACTAAATTAGAGTCCGAGTTGTGCCACCTGTCTTGAGTTATTGAAGTTCCTTCTATATCATTACCAAAATTGTCTTGAGTTGGTATACCTGTAGAGTCTTGAACTTGAGTATAATAAGGACTTATAGTTATATTGTTTGTTGGATATATTATGTGCTTAACACCTAAATTATCTATCCAAGAACATCTAACGTAATTAACATAGTCTTGTGGTAATACTAATGTTAGAGTTGGTGGAACGGTTAATTCTGCCGACTTAATACTTTTTAATGTATCGTAGCTAAACTCTTGCATTGACCTTTTAGCAAAAAATATTAAATCACTTCTTTTTACACGTGGTAATATTTTATCTTGACCAACGTACCCAACTTGAAAGTTGTTTATAATATCGTTTAGTTTAATGTATTGATAACTACCGTAATTATCTTCAGTAGCTTCACCATATGCTTTTTGAGATTCTGTTTGACCATATTTACCACCTGTTAATATTGTTAGTTGAACAACAACATAAGCGTTAACGCCTGGTCCGGCAGCTAGCGTTAAGGTTCTATTGTCAGAACCAACTGACATTTCAGTTAACCATTCTGTATAAGAATTAGGTAGACCTGTTTCACTAGTATATACTTTAAAGTTGTTTAAACCATAATCAACATTGCTTTGATTCCAACTACCTAAATATAACTCTGTATTAAAAGTCGTTACAAATTCTTGATTATTAGCGTTATTAGATAAAGCTCTAAATCCTTGAGCGCCAGAGTAATATTGCTGAGCATTTTCAGTTATAAGTCCATCGTTTGTTGGTTGTATTGCCATGTTATATTAGTTTCTTTCGTTTTGTTTTTCCTGCTGTATTTCTGCTGTAGCTGCTTGAATTATCATAGGATCTTTTATAATAATACCTGCATATTGTAATATTTGTAATATAACATTTGTTTGTTCTGTTATATCTAATTCAAAATCAACAGAATTAGCTGGATCCCAAACATAATAGCCAGCTGTAGAAGAAAAATTCCAAACTACGTCAGATGGTTTTCTTATATATGTGGCTTCAATAGATGAGTTTATAGTTTGAGGGTGTATTATTATTCTTGAGTTTTCATACACAAAGACAGGAAAGTGTTCTGAAGGCTTTGTTATTGGAGATAGTTTCATTAATGCTAGTTCGTTTCTTCTAACCATTTCAACAGCTCTATCTTCTTTATAAAAAACAGTGCCTAATTTATAAAAATCTTTTGGATATAAAACTATTCTTAACGTATTACCAGTAGCTATAGCACCTGAAGTTAATTGAAGTGCGCCGCCTGTTATAGTAAAGTCAGCGTAAGCAGCACCAGCACTACCTGTTGGTGTTTCTAAAGTTACAAAAACAGAACTAGTTTCTACTTGAGCTTGAGTTATTGTTGTGAGAGGGTATGATACTTCACCTGTTAAGGTGGCTATAGTTTGAGTTCCTGATGCTACACCTGAAGAAGATGGGGTTGTAAAATAACCTGGAACCGTATTAGTAGGTGCTGTGTAGGCGCAGGAGCCTATAGTTTTAAAAACATCTAATTTTTCTTGTACGTTTTTATATCTATCACCGTATTCACTGTCATTTTGTGGCACACGCATTTGCTGGTTAATAGTCTCAAAATAAGTATCAACTATTTCTAGTTGAACTTGAGTTGCTAGCTTGTTAAACTCTGAAGGAGTTAAATAACCTCTTTGCTCTTTGTTTATGATTAACAAGATTGTTTTATAAACTTGATCTACGTTTATCGCCATTTTAGTATTTTTATTATAATATTGGGCCCGAGTGAACGAGCCCTATATTAGTATTACATGTTATTTAAACTTTTTCTCGATAGATTTAAATATTTCAACACCTTCATCCGTTTTAAAGAAAGCAGCCATAGCTGAGTAAGGGTTTTCATCAAAAGGAACCGTCATTAGTTTCTTGCCATTTGATGTCCAAGTGAAAAATCTTTGATCTTGAGATAATGATATTATTTTAGCTTCAACAGCTTTTATAGCTACATTTCTTAGCTGAACATTATCATCACTTACAAGTTCTATGAATAACTGCGGGTTTGATCTAGCAAATATAAGTAAATCTCTTTTAAGTTCTTTAGAACTCATCGTAGATACCTTAGATCCTATCTCGACTCTCATTATAGCTTCAGCTGTATCTATATCTACTTGTCTGGCAGCGTTAAGAGCGTCTACTTGTAGGTTTAATAAATCTAATTCATCTACAGCAACTTCAACTGGATCGTATTCATAAAAACTTTTATTTCTTGATGGGTGATATAGCGAAAGCAACCTTTGTAGATTTTGTTTTTCTTTTGGCACCATAAGAACACCATCTTTAAATATAATATGACCTAATGTTGCTTCTCCTTTTTGTTCTTCTACAAATGGAGAATCTTGATTAGTTGCATATCTAATTTCTTTTTGTTTACCGGTTGTTTCATCAAAAAACAATAAAGCGTGTTTTTTCGTGTGTTTAGACGGTATAGTATATGTAAGTGGTTCCATATTGTTTGAAAGAATATATCTTCTATCTTTTATGTCCCACTTCTGTGTGTTTTCTTTTTTCATAATATAATATAATTAAATAATTGATAAAAGTAATAATTACCCCCGTTGATAAAACGAGGGTAAAAATTACATTAATTTTGGATTCTTATAATCCTTTGAACAATACGAAATTGTTAGCAGCTTGTACAACTAAACATCTTTCAGATAGGAAGTTTACTTCCATAGCATCAAGATCAGATGTAAATGCACCACCAGCAGAACCAGTTAACCAAGACTTCATACGTCTGTCATCTCCTTGAGATGCTCTATAACGTACGTGTAAGAATGGTCTTCTAATGTTTGTTCCTAGAATTTGATCGTAAACTGTAGAAGTTCCAGCAGGAATTAATACACCTTCAATAGAAGAAGGTCCTACCATAGCACCTCTTGTAGAAGCATCATTTAAGTATTTCCAATCTGTTTTATAGAAGTCGTAAGATCCTCTACGGAATCCGCTAAAGCCTAAGTTTAAAGCCATTTCTTCAGAATTTTCAAATAATCCAAAAGCAGTACCTCCAGCATATCCGCCAGAAATAGAAGCTAACATATCGTCAAAATCCAAAGCAGTTTGTCTTTGTAAAAATAGCATGTTTTCTTCAATAGCTCCTTGAGTATCTAAGTTTTTCAAAATAGCATCAAAAGAATCAATTCCTGCAGCAGCAGTAAATCCTGTGTTTACATTACCTCTATTTGAGATAGCAGCAAACATACCTTCTGTACCATTTACTTTAGCAGCAACAGCAGCAGTTCCAGTAGCGATTTCACCTTCTACTAACGCCATTTCTAAGTAATCTTCAAAACGTAATCTTGTTTCAGATTCAGCTTTTAAATACCATAAATACCCAGAAGTTCCATCTTCAGTTGCAACTTCAACCCAACCTATTTGTGCCATATCAGATCCGTTTACAACGTATTTATTTCTGATTATGATAGGTGAGTTACTAAATTGACTAAACTGAGGATCAACACTAATATATCCATCTGTTTGAGTAGCTGAGTAATTAGGTGTAGAAGAACCTTTTTGGTATTCAGAACCATATACAAATACTTTAACAGTACCTGATAATCCAGCAAGAGCAATAGTGTTAGCCGTATAAGGTAAAGCAGTTATTTGCCCTGTTCCAGCTCCACCAGGAACTGATGCGCTAACATAACATTTTACTTCAGCTCCAAAATCGTCCATTACCACAACAGTTGCTCCAACAGAAATAACATTTAGTACATCAGCTGGTGTTCCAGTAAATGCAATAACGTTACTAGTTCCATAAGCAGGTGTAAGTCCGTCATACGCAATGTGTAATCTGTTTTGTTCAGACCAGATTACTTGATCAGAAGTCATTGGCATTTCAGCACCAACCATTCTTAAGAATCCAGATAACGTTCTGTTTCCATAACGCTCTACTTCTTGTTCATATACTTCAGGTAGATATTGCTGTGCAAAATCAACGAAATCAGCACCAGTCTTATCAGTCCACTGTAAGTAGTTACTGTTTAATATTTCTTGTGATTGAGATGGGATTATACTCCCAAATTGTTTGTTTAAACTCATAATTTTAAGTTTTTTTAGTTAAATTTTTTACTTTTTATTTTTAATTTAGAAGAATCAGCGCCACTTATTGCTCTAACTTTTAATCCATTAACAAAAACATTTCCACTATTATTACCACTTTCTTTTCTTGTTTCAGTAGTAATATTTTTAGACTTAGCCACCACGTCTTTAACCGCGTCAGCTTTACCTTGTTCATAAAAATGTCTAGCTATAGTATCTGAGTTTCGTGCAGCATACATGGCTTTATGATATCCCTTTGGGTCAGTGAGTTCATTTTTTTCGTTTAAGAACGTCTTAACGAAATTACTAATGTCTAACTGATTTTCAATAACATCGGTTCTGTTTTTTACGCCGTATCTAAATTTTTTCTCTCCTAAGTCAAAATCGAAACCTTCAAATTCATCGTTAAAAGTATTTTTAGTTACACGCTCAAATTCTTCGCGTTGTTTAGATATCATTCTTTGATCTTCATTATATCTATTAAAAAAGTCAGTTGCTTTTTGTTGGTCTGGACTTAAAGATGATTTCAACTTGATTTCATCATAATATTTATCCTTAAGACCTTCTAAATAGCTTTTGGCTTTTCCAATTTCTTCTTTATATGCTAGTTTTTTCTTTCTAACATCTCTTTCTTCGTCTTCATCTTCATTGTATTTAAAGTTATCTTCTAACAAGAAATTAACTTCATCATATTCTAAATGAGGACGCGTGTTTTTATAATACTCTCTAAGTAAAGTGTCACTGTCAACATTAGAATAATCAGCGTTTAACCTAACGTAATCTTCTATTGTTGAACCAGGTATTTCTTCCATAAAAGAAACTAACTTTTCAATGTTTTCAGGTAGTTTTTTACCTAAAACTTTTTCATCTCTTACAGCTTCTTTTATTTCTTTTTTTACTTCTTCTACTTTTTTATCAGTAGCTTTTACTTCTTGTATTTCTTTAATAACATTCTCAACGGGTTTTTCGTCTCCTTGTCCCACTGCTTGCAATTCCACCTCGGATCGTTTTTCGCGTAGCACGCTGCTCTCTGTTTCTTGCTTTTGAACGGCATCTGTTTTTTCTTTTTTTGTTAAGTCAACCTTTATAGGTTCTTCTTTATTAACCGCAGCAAGATCCATTTTTATAGTTTCTACTGGGGTTACTAGCTTTTTCGGAGCTTTTTTCTTTGACTTCATTTTAAAGTCACCTTCCTGCTTAACAGGTTCATTTGTTTTTTCTGACATAATATAATATAATTAAAAAATTGATAATTGTTTATCTAGGATCAAATTGCTCTAATCCAAAACCACCTAAGTTATCAAATCCAGCGGATTCAAACTCTTGTGGTAATGTGTTGTTTTGTCTTTGGTTTATTAATTTAGACTCTTGAGTACCTTGCATTTGTACTCTATTATCTTTTCTATTTTCTATTTCAGACTCTTTTTGAGTCTCAGCTTTAGATTTTATTTCAGCTAATTGTATATTGTATTGAAACTCTTCCGCCATTAAACCTTTTTTTATCTCGGCTTCTTGTAGCATCTTTTTTATTTCAAGCTGCATTTTAGATGTTTCTATTTGAATTGTAGTCTCAGCAAGAGCCTGCTGCTTGTGCATTTCTGCTTCAATTGCTTCTTGTGAAGCTTGAGAATTAGCTTGTGCCTGTGCTTGAATATTAGCTTGTTGGTTAGCTTGGTCTTGTTTTGCTTTTTGTTTTCTTTTTTGCTTTAACAAAGCATTAGCAAGTTTCATGTTTTTAACTTGCCTGATATCTATTGCATCATCTAAGTCTATACCTCCGCTTTGAAGAGCTATTTGTATATTTTGTTCTAGTTGAGCTTTTATTTCTTCGTCTGGTTCTAGTTCTAAAAATATACCAAAATCTTGAAGATTTTTTTCTTGCAACTCTTCTAAAGTACCTGTATTATAAGATGATATAGAGTCTATCAACGCGGCTCTAGTTAAAGGATAACCTAAAGCATCAGCTATTCTTAGTGATATATTCTCACACGTTCTTAGTGTTAAGTATAAACCACCTTGCATTACGTGTCTAAGTGCTGTATTAGAATTTGCTGCTGCCATTTTCTGTAAACCAACTAAAGCGTGAGCATCAGGAGTACTAGCGTCTGTTGCTTCATTAAGCCCTGTTACATCACGTATCATTTGTAAATAGTATTGATACGTTTGTATTAAGCTTTGTATTTTAGCACCTCCACTACCTGTTTGTAGTTCTTGAATAGGCACTTTACCTCTATTTAAATCACCATCTTGCGTCATTGACCTACCAACTATAGAACCTGTTTGGAAATACATGTTAAGTGCTTCTTGAGCATTATAGTTTGTTCCATTACCTAAATCAACTTCAGCTAATCCATCTACGTCTACAAAAACACCATCTGGTACCATTCTAGACAACACTTGTTGTAACTTTAAATGAGTTAATTGAATCATATCAGCAAAACCAGTTACTCTGCTAACTGTTGATTCTATCATACCTTTATACATGCGTGGTGCACATATAGAATAATTCATATTAACTTTAGTTAAATTAGAATTAGGTCTAGTCATATTTTCTGACATTTTCCACTCTAACATCATTTCGTGGCCTAGTATTTTAGCACCAGTATATAAAACTTCTATAGCTCTACCTACTCTTTCAAAATTATCATTTGGTTGAGGATTAAACGTGTCTGGTTTTTCTAAAGCTTTTTCTAATCCTTGCTCTGTTTGTTTTATTTTAAATATTTGATTTGAATATGTTTTATATTCAAAATACAATACTTGAACTTGATTTTGAGAATCTTGTTGAGCATAAAAGTTTCTAGTGTAATTAGCATCACCAGGAAATTTTTCTATTTTTTTCAACTCTTCGTCTGATAAGCTAGGAAATTGCTTTTTTAATTCAACTAAACTTATAGACTTAACTTCACCTGCATAATATATGTCATCAAAATTAGGGTCTTCTGTATAAGAATAAACTAAATTAGCTGGGTCAACATAATTTATTGTAACGCCATTAGCTAAATTAAAATCTGTTTTAACAGCACTTATACCTATTATTGTTAAATCTTGAATTAATCTTTTCTTTATTAAATCATATTTATTAAAAGCTAAAACATTCTCAATAGCTTCTTCTTCTGCTATTTCAATTGACTGCTTGTAACTTAACTGCATGTGAAGATCTAGTTCTTGTTGAGTTTCAGGTATGTTATTAGGGTCGTTGCTGTTAAAGAAATCCATGCCTGTTGCTTGGTTAGTAGCTTGTATTATTTCTTTAGCGTACATATCTCTCATTATAGAGTCTGCATATTTTGTTCTTTTCTTTAACGACTCTGGATCTTGAGCAAAAGCTTTTATGTCAAATATTTTTTGAGACATACCATTAACTATAATATCAACAAATTTAGGTATTATAGGCACTGGCTTCCAGTCTAAATTTAAATAAGACAAATCACCATTTATAGACAATTCATCTTTATATTTTTGAACAGGTTGTTCACCTCTAGCATATAATCTTAGTCTATGAAAATTTAACCAACTGTTTTGATACCTATTACCTAGTCCACCTCTATCTCCAGAAAACCACTCTCCTTCAATAGCTCGTCCTACGGCGTAACCATAATCATAACCTTGCTTTTCTTCATCAGATACTACCTGACTAGGAAACGAACCTACGTAATTGCTATAAATCATTTATCTTATTATTTTTGAACTAAATCCTTTGTTATCATACTTTTTAAAACCTAAAGGTTTTTGCTCTAATTGTCTTTTAAAAACTGGAGTATATAAATTTTTATTGCACGCCATTAAAGCTAAACCAGAACTAATAGAAGCATCGTGCTTTGTTCTATTATTTATATCAAACCTTGACCAGTCTTCTAATGTTCTTTGAAAATAAATATCTCCATATCTACCATCTAAATTACCTACATAGTTTTCTATATAAGACTCTATAGCAGCAGCATGAGCTTGCTTTATATCTTGACTAGAGTTAGGTATACCACCTATTTCTCTTTCTGTTATAGATAGCTTCATATAAACCTTATCTGGTCTATTCATACTATAACCTCTGTAACCTCTTCTTTTGAAATGATATAATAATCTAGGTTTATTGTTTTCAGCTAATATTGGCATACCATAAAAAACACAAGCCATAAGCACATCTTCAAAAAATATTTCAGCAGTTTGTGGTCTAGCTATGTATTCTAAGAAAAATAAACTATTAGGTACTTTTTCCATTGAAAATTTAGTTAAACCGTGCAGTGAACCGTTAGAACCTCTTGAGTCAACTGTACCAGATATATCATATGGATCACATCCAAAAGCTCCACAATGTTCATTACCAGGGTATTTTAAACCATTTTTTAAAATAACTCTATTTTGTAGCTCTATAGGTGGAACCCATGTTACTAAAAACCTACCGTTTTTGTTAGGTACAAATAAAACACTACTGTCTTGTATTCCGTTTTGCCATTGAAAAGAACCTTTTGTAACTAATGATTCGTTTCTTACATCTTGATTATAATCTATTTGCTCATATATCTTTGTCAAATTAAACAAAGATTGTTTTGCTTCATCTCTAAAAGCGTGTTGCTCTGTTCTTGGGAATTGTCTGTAGAATTCATTTAAACCATCTTGGTCTTTTTTTAATCCATCTACTTCGTTTTGCCAATATTCTATTACACCTATTCTTATTCTTTTTCCTTGCGGACTAAATCTATCTTTTTTTGGATCTTCGAAGACAGGTAAGCCATAAGAATCAATGTATCCTTCGTAGTTCCATTCCATAGGTATGAACAGAGAATATAATCCTGAGCGAGTCTCTCCATTGGCGTTTCTTTCCTCAACATTTGAATCATAATATAATTTTTTAAAATTACTACCACCCTTATCTAAAGCGTTAGAGGTAGAACCCATCATACACTTACCTATTATTGTACCACCTAATCTTAATGTTGTTTTTGTAACTCTCCAGTTGTTGAGTATATTATTTGGCTTTTCCCATTTACCTGATTCATCGTGTACTAGAAGTTTAAGTTTTTCTCCATCATAGGAATTGTCACCTGTATTTTTCCAGTCGATGGTGGTGTCAAGCCCTGTGATTTCTGCAATGGCTTCATTGGATTCAAGTTTTCTTCTTGTGAATTTTGACGCGGGTACTCTGTACGCGAGCTCGGTTTTTGGTCTGTCCATACCGTCCTGGATTGGTTTGAAGAAGAAGGGATAGTTAACGGAAATTGGTACAACCTTATCTGTGAACATCTTTTTAGCATCGGGACCAGATTTGGACAGTATGCCGAACCGTGAATCCGTTGATATTGTCGCAAGGTTAACTGACTCAGCTGAGGACATAAATGAGAATCCGCTTCGACGGTTTTTAAGATAACACATTCCATAACACCTGTCATCTGCTTTGCAAGCTTCCCAGAATATGTAGAATAATCTGTTTGACTCCCTAAAGTCTGGCTGCCCAACGTCAATTTTGCTCCACTGCAAGTACATATAGTGAGTACCAGTAATGTAAGTAGCCACGTTTTTATTATTGAACCAAAAACCTTGTTCTCTTTTATTAAACTCATTATCGATGTAATCATACCATTTTTCTTTAAAATTAATAGAATACTCTTCCCAATCAAAAACAGATTTAATCTTTTTTAATTCTTTAGGATATTCAGTGTATTCCCATTTATTAGAAACAAACCCGTGAGGTTTTTCTGGTTTTTTAGGTAAAGCTATTTTTAAATTTTGTATTTCATATACTTCACCTACAGTTCCATCTTTGCTTATTACAATTATATCGTGCTCTTCATTATATCCATACTCCCATTTATTGTACCTATTCATTCTATTAAGAACTTTTGGTTTAATGTGGTTTTTTAATACTTTATATAAACTTTGAATATACATTACTTAGATCTACCTTCTGCAAAACCTTTAAAAGTTCTTTCTTCTTTAACTTCTTTAGGCTTATTATTTAATAAATTCTCTTCTTCCTCGATACGGCTTAATATTTCAAATGCATCAAATATAGCTAGTTTTTTAGTTGCAGCCGCGTTTTTTAATCTATCAGCAGAAATATCGTCGTCTGAATCAACAATAGCTTCCTTAGCAACCTTTATTAATTCCTCAACCGCTACGTGCCCAGCTTGGATTATATTCTTTTTCGTTTCCTTGGTATTCATATTTAATTACAATATCATTAGATTTCATACAATAAAGTCTTTGCCCTTCTATTAAAAACTCCCATTCACTATTTGGCGTATAACCAACAAGATCTCCAGATGTTATTTCTAGCGCGTTTAAAGAGCTATTGTCGTATTTTAATACACCAATAAGGTCTTTTTCTTTTTTGTTGCTAAACTGATCGTTATTAATTATAGGCATAACAAAACATCTATCACCGATAGACTTCCATGTTGAGTTATTTTTATATAAATATATTTGATCTAAAGCACAAAAATATAAATCTTCTTTAAAAAAAGATCTACTTTTTTTCTTAACACCTTTACTGTTATAAAAAGTTCTAAAAACATTTTGATGTATAACAACGGTATCACCTTTTTTTATACCAATATCAAATGCTAGAGGTGTTTCCACAACAATAGCAAGTCTATTAACAAATTTCCATCCTTCTATTTTTGTGTTTAAATATAACTCTTTATTTTTTATGTTTATTTTATTATTATATTTTTCACCTAAAGGTTTAACTATAAAGTCATATATACTTTTCATTAATACTGTAGATCATACTCAACTGATATAGCCATGTTAGAATTAAATTTCTTCCATGGCAATACCTCGTCTTTTTTCTTTATATGTATATTATAAGAATTATCTTGCTCTTCAAATATTATATGCGATATCTCGTGACCGCCATAAACTTGTTGACCAATAGAATAATGCATAGCGTCGTTTTTATAATCAGAACCTATGCTTATTTTTCTTATATTATTTTTCATCTTCTTCTACAATCTCTTCATATGTACCATCTTGTAAGTTAATATTTACTTGACCGTACTCTTCTTCTAGTCCTTTCTTTGTCTCTTCTATTTCTTTAGATAATAAAGATATTTGACCGTGAACGTTTTGTTTTTGAACATCTAAAACACCTATAGTTCTCAAAGCTTCCTGTAGCTTACCTTGTTGGTCTTGAACTGTCTTAAGTTGTTCTTCTGTAATTTTTTTTGTTAACTCTTTTACTTCACTCATAATTTGATTTTATTTGATTATTAATATTTATATAGTTACTTGTTTTGTTTTTATTTTCCTACTATAAAGTCACTTACTGTTACACCAGTGCCTGCCACAGCTGTAACGTAATCAACAACTACTGGAAGTATTGATCCAGATTGTAAACCTTTAAATTCTATTACTTGTGAATTACCTGGTAGTCTTACGCTTATTGATGCGTCAGCTGGCATTACACCGCAATATATTACAGATGAATTTAGGTTAGTACCTAATGTTCCACTTTGGTTTTCAAATGCCCAAGCTGGTCTAACGTCAATACTAGCTATCATAGCCGCCGTCAAAGGCATAGCTTGACTTATAGTAGAGTCTTGTATTTTAAATTGTCCCATTTTTAATCTTTTTTATTTGTTATTTTTTTTGCTTTTTCCCAAGTTCTACCAACAAAATAAGCACCGTAAACAGTTACTAATAATGTTTGAAATATTGGTATATATTCTTCTGCTATTTTAAACTCTCCTACATTACCGTGAAAAAAAGCGCAAGCAGTAAATATAACAGTTAAATATATAAGCACTAAAGGTCTTATGTTCTTTGACAATATACTGTCTGACTGCATGTCTGACTCCCATCTTTTAGTAACTTGCTCTTGAGCTTTATTATCTGCTTCTTCTAATATTTTTTGTATTTCTTTTTTTATTAAAAGCTTTTCTTCTTTAGTAGTAGTTAGTTTATCAATAACTTCACCAACCTCTTTTATAACGCTACCACTTAACCATTCCCATATTTTTTTCATAGTTATTTGCTTTTCATTGCTTTTAATATTGAATAATAAGTTTTACTCATAAAATAAGTATGTTGAGCTAAAGAATTAGCTTCTGTATTAATTGTTTTATAAGCACCGGTTGAACTCTTAGCGAGTTTAAGTTGATTTTCATGAACTTCATTCATTAAAGAAACATTTTTAACAGCGTCTTTAATTTGTTTAACATATTCTTTTTGAGCACTTATAATAACAGTAGGATCATATGGATCACTACTAATTATTTTATCTTCTTTTTTTTCAAAAGCAGAATAAGTAAAAACAATAGCTTCTGTTATCATACCTATGGTTAATAATAAAGAACCACCTTGCCAGTGTTGAATTTTAAACAAAGCTCCTAAAATAACGATTGCAGCTCCAATTCCATAAAGCATGTTTGTTGCACTTAAGTTTTTTAACATAATATTTGATTTAATTATTATAAAGATTCAATATATAATCTCTATGTAAATAATTACATATTAGTTAAGTTTATTACATTACTGTTGTTCTTGTTCTTGTTCTTTATTTTGCGAAAGCATAGCGCTGGCACCTATTATTGGAGCCACAGATAATGGTAATTTGTTTAGTGAGCTTGATAATTTTTTCATGTTTTCCATCGAGTCATCCATAAAATCAAAAATTCTATGAGCACTAACATTTGCAGTTGAGCCAGGGGCAATAGTAGCTTTGCTAATAACTGGGTTTGATTTAAAATGTTTTTTTGCTTTTAATAAAACATTTGGCGTTATGTTATCATATTCATGTTTCAAAAAACCACCATCTATTAGACTTTGCCTTAATTCACCTGCAAAAGCTAATGGTTCTTTTCCTGCAGAACCAGTTTGAAAATAATTATAATCAAACAACTGATCTCCTATAAATTTATCAGAAACTTCTATATAATCATCTAAGGCTTGTTGACCTTTGCGATACCCTTGCATAGAATATCCCTTTTCGCTTCCCATAGCGTGAACATCTCTAGCTTCTATAAGGTCTTGAACAGTTTGTTCGTATTTTTTTATAGCTTTATTTGGTTTAATTATAGCACGAAGTTCATCATCAAGAGGCGTTACACGACCTGCTTGACCACCATGTTGTATTTCATGTGCCCACGTTTGTTTGTTTTTAGTTCCTTTACCTCCTAATACAAAAACCCCGTCGTTTAATTGTGAACTTTGTTGAGGTCCATAAATAGCTTCACCTATAGGGTTAGTCATCTGACTTGCTGTACTACCATCTATTTGACCACCAAAAGTTGCATTATTATTTAAAAAATTTTCTGGAAGTTTGTCACTATATAATAAATCTGATCCTTTGCTATAATTTAACTTACCACCTTCTATTGCATCTTTTGCTAACTCATTTATGTTAGGTTTAGATAATTCTTTTATTCTAAAATCAACGTTTTTCATTGCTTGAGTACTTAAGTCATCGCTGAATAAGTTTTTTTGATTTTGCAAAACACCTCCTAATGAGTTTTCAGTAATACTTAAGTTTGGATTTAAAGGATCTTGATTTCTTATCCAAGGATGATAATGTGATTTAGGATTTTTAATTAATTCTCCTGTAGATTCAAGTTGACTTTCTAAATAACTGAGTTCTTGATCAAATAATCTTTTCCTACCTTCTGGTGAATTAATTCTTTCAATTAAAGCTTCTCTTTGAGCAGTGCTCATGTCTGCTCCTTCGGCCAAACCAGAAAGTGTATTATACATATCTTCCTTAACTTTAGGCTTAAACCTTCCAGTTATTTTATTCCAAGTACTTGCGTTTTCTTTGCCAAATTTTGTAACCGCATTAGCAGCTTTGTTATCAACGTTTTTAACAATATTATTAAAAACTTGCCCCGTAGGTTTACCTAGACCAGCTAAAGGATTAAGAGCATTGTTTAAAATATTTCCCATATAACTAGCTGCTCCTTTAGCTCCAGTACCTACACCTCCAGCACCTATCATACCTAACGCAGTATTAACAGTTGCTGCTGGAACCATATCAACACCCATTTTAGTTTTAGCTTTTAGTTTATCAAAATAAGACAAGTTAGGATCTTGCCTCATTGTTTCTATATCTTTAGCTAACTGTGTTGTGTTTCCAGTATTAAAACCTAAAAAAGAATTAATACCCATATCACCTAAAACAGCAGAGGGATCATTTAAGTAAGCTAGAGGTCTTTCTAGTAAGCTTAATGATGCGTTGTTTATTTCTTCGCCTCTTTTACTTTCTATTGCTGCTTGTTCTTTTTCTTGTTCTGTTACAGCTCCTTGGCTAATACTTGCTCTGTTTTTGTTTTGATTTTCCTGTATTTTTCTTACCTTTCGCTCTTTTATTACGGCCGCGTTATTTTTTAAATTTTCTGAAGATATATTGTTATTTTTTCTAAATTTTTCTACAGTTAGATTATCTGAAGTATTTTGGTTTTGTAGTCTTTCGTTGACTACAGGTTCTTTACTAGCAAGCTTATGTGCTAGTAAACCTTTAAAATCTTTTTTACTATGAGGTTTACCGTCATGCATTTTAAGTGGACTGTGATTAACACCACTTTGTAATCCTTTAAAATAATTTTTCTTAAATGCCATATCTACGCGTCTTTAGTTTGACTATAAGCCTCTTTTTCCCATGGTAAGTTTTTAGCACCTTCATTCATATCGTCTCTTGAAAACTTTTTTCCTTCCCAATAAACGTTATCTTCATCGTAGCTTAGCCTACCGTCTTTTATCTGCTTAATGTGTACCATTTCATGGTCTACAACTTCTTGTTGTTGTTTTGGATCTTTAATGTCTTTATTTACAAGTATGCTACCATTATTAGTAGCCATACCTAATGTGCCTTCATCCATATCAACGTGTAATATAGGTGTATTGCCTGATTCTTCATTATATGGAGATCCTTTCATCTTAAAACCCATTTTTAATGGAGATGTTCTTTTTTCCTTAGCGGCTTTAAAAGCAGCGTCATTACCGGTTCCAGAACCACTTCTACTACGCATTTTACCCCATTCAGGATTATGCATCATAGAGCTCCAACAGTGTTTTATAGGTGAACTCATATATTGATTTTTTTAAAATAAACCCCGCAACTATTTAGCTACGGGGATATTTGTTTTTTTTAAATTAAGCTACTGCTACTGCTGAAATTGCTACTCCAGTTGGTAATTGTACTTTAGCTTTGATACCCCCTGGGTTAGCTGTCATAGCCGCGTTACAAGCGTTTAATACATCAAGACCTTTACCAGCAGATGTTGTAAGTGCAATATGCTTTCCTCCTGTTCCTAAAAATAGTTTAACAGTGTTAGCAGCACTACATACTCCTAGTGATACATCTTCTACGTTGATTAATTTTTTTCCAGCTTCGTAAGCAGTTGAGCTTGTTACTGGGATTTCGATAAATTTTGCCATTGTGTTTGTGTTTGTGTTTGTGTTTGTGTTTGTGTTTGACTTGGGTTTTACAGTTCCCTACTGTTTTATTTTTTCATACCGCACATTGATGAAATACCTTTTTTCATCAACATAGCTGGTTTACCTAAAGCTTTCATCATAGCTGCTGGTGCTCCGTCTCCTGCGTATCCAGCATCTCCACCTACTATTGATTGTGAATTAGATGTCATGTCTTCCGCTAAAACGTTGTGACCCATGTCGCCAGACATTTTAGGAGCTGCATCAACAGCTGCTTTGAATTTAGGATTATTATCTAACTTTCCTAAGTCAGAAGCTTCTCTAAGACCAGAATTAAATTTAGCTGCTGGTTCTCCGTACATCTTAGGTGCGTGATCGCTGCCACACATCTTAGGGGCATGCTTATCGTGCTCACTGTTTTCTAGATAATGTAATCTAGCCTTATCTGTTAAGTCTTTATTATAAGCTTCTTTAGCGTCATATTTTTGTCCCGAGTATCTTGGGTGATTTCCTGAGTATTGTCCCATTTTTTTATTTATTTAAGTTTATCTAATATGTTTGTTGCTTTTTTACCAATCATATGTTTAGCTGTTTTTGCAAAAAGACTTACTTTTTCACTAAAAGTTTTTGGCACAGTATTGTCATACTTCCAGTCTAACTTATTGTAAACATCTCTTCTTCCCTCACTACCAGGAGGATTGTCTTTTAACATTTGGCTTTTAATAGCGTCTACTCCTTTACTTTTAAGATCAGAGCTAGACACTTGTATTGAAGAACCGTCGTCTTGCAATACGTTTTTTTTATCGTGATGATTTTTAATTGGTGATGGCATTGTTATATTTTTTTTAGCATTTCCAACGCTTACGCGCCGCTTTACCTCTTTCGCCAGTCCAACCTTTGGACCTAGCACAAAATGATTTTCTTCTTTTAGCAGCTTTGCTACCTGGTTTTACGTCACCTGTAACTGCTGTCTTTAATTTACTACCTGGGTTTTTTCTTCTATATTCTTTAACGCCTTTACTGGTCATGCCAGCGCCTTCCTCCTTTGTTCTAAAGTTTCTTCCTTTACCCTTAGTAGTTTTTCTTATTTCCTTTTTTGCACGTTTTTTTTTTAATGGACCGTCTAAAACGTCACCTTCCATTTTTACAGGAACACAATTAGGAACTTTTTTACCTCCTTTTGTTTTCATACCTACCATTTCGTAGTTTTTCCAACAAGGCCCTTTTTTTTGCAAAGGACTTGTTTTAGCCGAGTGTTGAATTTTACCTATAAACATATTATCCTAATTTAGCGCGTTTAGTAATTGGTATACTAGATTCACATGTACGACAAGGAGCTTTTAGTATTTGCATACCGCTTATGCCTGAACTTGAACCTTCTCCATGAGATCTTCCTGTTTGATCTAAAGGACCATCCCAAACGTGAGATTCTCCAACTATACCAACTTTAGTTCCTGGTTTTAATTTTTCCATTGCTGGATCATATTTTGAATGATGCATAATTTATGTTTTTATGTTGTTTTTTTATTTTTTTTTGATTTAAAAGCACCTGCTATTTTACCTAAAGCGTGTCTTACTTTACTATCACCACCTCTATTTGTAAAATCGTCATATTTTTTTTGTATTCTAGCTGCTTTGTTTACTTTACCAGCGTCTTTTGCTTCTTGTATTCTAGCTTCGTAAGTTTTGTTGTCTTTTTTCCAAGCACCAGTATATGAATTCATATGTGGGTTTGTAACCTCTATCTTAGTTTGAGTTGACGGATTTTCTAAAAAATCATATTTGTTTTCACTATTTGGAGTATTGTTTATAGTAACAGATGGTGTTTTAGAACTGCTAGATGGGTTCGAATAAGAACCAGTTAAATTAGAACCTGTTGAATCTGTTGGTAATGGTGCTAATCCAGGCATAGAGTTATAAACACCTTTAGTATCTCTGTTGTAGTTTGTTTTACCTCCACTAGAAGCAATGTCTCCTAAGCTTTTCATAGAATTTTTTAAAGTATCTAAAGCGCTATACGCAGATCCAGGAGGATTTGTAAAAGCTATAGGTGAGTTTGCTTGTTCTTGAATGTAAGAAGGTACTATACCATTATTTACAGCAGCATTTCTTTCCATGTTATTTCCATACATAGCATTAGCATTAGATACTGCGCTTTGACTGAAAGTGCTAGGTACATTTGATTGGCTAGGTATTATATTAGGTGCACCTGCTGGTCCAAATTGGTTTAATTCTTGCTGTGATTTCATATATTGTGATTGTTTTTGATCCATAAACTGTTGCATTGTTAGTTGGCCAGAATGTAAAGACGGCTTAGATGTTCCAAGAGGATCATATACGTTTTGGTTATTACTTATATCAGCACCATATTTATCAACGCTTTTTTGTTGAAAAGTTGGGTCATAATAAACAGAACCAGGAACGGATTTCATTGAATCAATTCTAGCTTGATCTGCTATTTTTTTTTCTTCAACTTGATTTGCTAATTGAGTTCCGTGAGAATATAATCTATTTGATCTAAAGCCCATTTTATCTATTTTTATCTTTATTAACATTATAAATAGCTTTTGTAAGTACTTTATCAGTATAACTTTTGCATTTTATAATGTTATTTCTTCTAATGCTAGTAGGTATATCTTCTTCACCTAACATTATTTTGTATATTTTATTAATAAGTTGCTTAAATTTAAAAGATACTTTATATATATTATATTTTTGAGTTGTTCTATTTCTATTTCTCCAAACAACAATCCAATCTTTGTTTTTAAGCTTATTCCATCTTCTATTATTCCAACTGTATGAATAAGTACCTTTTATAAAATCTTTTTTAGTAAAGTACTCTATAGAATCTAAATATATCAATAACTCAAGCTCAGCATCTGTTAAGCCGTTGTTTTTACAAGCCCATTTGCGTATTATACGGTAATGTTTTAGCAGGTTTAATTCTTTCAAATCATCTGCATCTAGCTTTCTCATTTAACAACGACCACATCTTGTGATTTTATTATGTGGTATATTTTTTTATTAAATTCTATTTTATGACCAGCGTGCCTATCAAAAAATATTTCATCTTTTTCTTTAACTCCCTCTACATCCAAGCCTACACTAATTACTTTAGCTTCTCTGTATCTTAAATCTTCTTTTTGATTTTCTGAAAGAAGTAAACCACCTTTTGTGGTTGTTGTACCTTCTTTTTTTATATCTATAATTAAATTTCTACCTATTGCTTTCATCTATTCTTAAATTATTGATTACACAATTTGTAGATAAAATAGTTGTTGCCACAGAAGCCGCATTTTTTAAAGCGCTTTTAGTAACTAATAAGGGATCAATTATTCCTTGATTAGTCATATTTACCATATTTCCTGTAACCACATCTAAACCAAAACAATCATTTTTTGGATAATTTATTTTTAGTCCAGCGTTTGTTAGTATTGTTTCGTAAGGAGCTTTAATAGCTTTAGCTAAAACCTTACCTGCAATAGTTTCTGCATTTATATGGTTAGAAGCATTTAACAAAGCTATACCACCTCCAGGAACAATACCTTCTTTAACAGCGGCTTTTGTAGCACAAATAGCATCTTCAACCCTATCCATCTTCTCTTTAAGTTCTATTTCAGAATTAGCACCTACTTTTACTACAGCTATCTTTGAAGATAACATTGCTAATCTTTTTTCTAAACTTATTATTTGATCAGGTATCTTACATGTTAAAAGCTTTTTCTTTATGTCTTTAATTATTTCAAAGCACTCGTTATTCTGAGATTCAAACTGAAGTATAGTATCTTGATCGCTAGTTATTGATTTAAAACATGCTCCTAAGTGTTCTATTTCAATTAAATCCATATCGTCACCTAAATCCTCGTTTATTAAAGTAGCGCCAGTTAGAAGCGCTAGATCATCAAACATTTGTTTTCTGTTTACACCTAAAACTGGTGCTGATATAACGTTTACTTTTATGTTACCTTTAGTTTTATTCATTGCTAAAGCAGATAAAACCTCGGGGCTTAAGTCAGCTATAATTAATAATGGTTTATTATTTTTTATAACATATTCTAAGACACTTTGTATTTGTCTTATGTTTTCAACGTTATTTTCTATCAACAAAACTAAAGGGTTGTTTAGTTCTGCTGTTTTTTTAATTTTATTAGTAACAAAGTGAGGGCTTAATAATCCTTTAAAATACTGAGAGCCTTCTATTGTTTCTAACTCTGTTTTATCAGAGTCTGACTGCTCCATCATTACTACACCTGTATTATTTACAGATTTAAAAGCTTCACCTATTAAGTTACCTAGTTTTTTATCATTATTAGTAGATATAGTAGCTATTTGATTAACCATGTTATTCTTTATGGGTTTTGATATTTTACATAAATACTCTATAACCTCATCAACAGCTTTGTTTATACCTTCTTTTAACTCTCTATTGTTTGTTTTTTCTTGTACTTTATAAGCCTCTTGCAGTATTGCGTAGGCTAAAACAGTGGCTGTGGTAGTGCCGTCTCCCGCTTCTTTTACAGTTTTTTTTGCAGCTTGCTTTAATAAGTTGCAACCTAAGTTTTCTACTGGGTTTCTTAACACTACGCTTTCAGCGACTGTAACTCCATCTTTTGTTATCATTGGGTTTCCAAACTGGTCTTCTAATAAAACGCAACTACCACCAGCTCCTAAAGTTGAGCTAACAGCTTTTGCTAGTTTTTCTATACCAATAAAAACCTCTTCCTTAGCTTGTTTTCCAAAACTAAGGTTTTTTACTATTTTGTCTGACATTTTGAATTAAATTAAATTGAATTAAATTGTTTTTATTTAAATGTTTTTACAACCTTTGGCCCTTTAGTATACTCTATTTTTTTAGAGTAATGACTTACAGAACTATCTATAGCTTGCTCGGCTCCTTCAATTGTTTCCCTTCTAGTAACATCTAGCCAGTTTTCACAGCACGTGTCTTTTTCAGGATCACAGTCACAATTAAAATCTTTGTGCTCTGTTTGAAAGAATCCATTTGGTAGTTGAACAATTCTCCAGTTTTTCTTTTCTGAGAGATGTTTCCAAAGTTTTATTTGGTCTTCGGAGATTTGTGGTTGACTATTCCACGTATTAGTCTTGTAATAAAAATACGTCATCGGTATTGGTTTTAAATTAATTTTGGTTATTGCTCTATCCCGAGCAGGGTATATTTATATTATCACTGGTTTTTAGTAATATTTACCTACTCCTCTTCTTCTTCAACATCTGGTGTTGGTACTGGCGTTGGATTTTGCCATGTAAAATACAACTCTTCATTTACTGGTGTAATTTGAGACTGTATATCTGCAGCTATGCGAGATTGCATTGTAGAAACATCTGCAGCATCTTCTAACCACCCAATAACTACATTTTCAAAATCTTCAGTATCCTCGTAAGGTACAAAAGGTTCGCCTGCTACATAAACAAAATCTTCAAAGCTCATAATACTGAATGTATAAGTAACACCTCCGGATTCTTCGTAACCTACGTAATTATATTCCACTCTAAAGATTACATTGTCTTCGCCTTCTGATTGAATATGAGCATTCATTTGTGATATTTCCCACTTATAAGTAATTGCCATAATTTTATTTTATTTTTCTAATTGTTGCACTCTTGTTTTTAAATCTTCTATTATTTCTTGCTGCTCTTTTATTGCGTTTATTAGCACAGCTGTTAATTCTGCATAAGCCACAGACTTAAGTCCTGTATCAGGAGCTTCTAATATAAGTTCTGGTAAGACAGCTTCAACATCTTGGGCTATAACACCCACCTTTGTAACCTCTGTGTTAAAATCAGTTCTATTATAGTAAACACCTTTCATTGCTTGAACCTTACCAATACAATCGTTTATTTCAACTATATTTTCTTTTACTCTTTCATCAGAGTTTTGTGTCAACGTACCATTGATAGTCATGTTAGCAGACGAAGGATAAAAATAATACCTAGTTGAACTTCCTTCTCTCCAGTTAATGGTGCCGCAGTTCATGTCAAAGTAGGTCTGATTATTATTAGTATGAAACCTAAAATACTTATTTGTTGCGTTATTACCTATGTACATATCACCAACCCCGCCGCTACCTAAAACAAAGGTGCCGCCGTGAGCTGTTAAATTACCGCATGCAAATTTCTCATATGCAGTTCCCGGATTGTTTCTAACAGCTATTGTACCGTTTGCTTCAATCGCCATTGACGAGGCTACAACTCCGCCCCAATGCCAACTTATAAATGGAGCAGTTCCAGAAGAACCTGATAAATTAGATTCTCTTAATTCTACACCTGCATTGGTGTAGCTAGTACTAGTACTTGTAGCCGCAAATGTATTATTACCTTGACGTGTTTGACCACCTGTAGTTCTTATAACTGTACTATCATTTGACGACACAAACGGCAAATTACTAAAAGTTGTTTCGAATACATTACCATTAGAAGCAGCCATTAGTAAAAAATCAGATGAAGCAACAGCAGCACTTAATGTTGGCGCTGCTTTTATAATACTATCACTACCTAAATAATCAACATTTAAAGTTACACCTCCTGATGTACCACCACCAGTTAATCCTGTGCCAGCGGTAACACTTGTTATGTCACCTGAATTATTAGTAAAAGGCAAATCACCAACAGTAACATAACCAATTCTTCTATTAGTAGTTGTTGAACCAGGGTCTGATATCATTATATAATCTCCTGATACTACAGTATCTCCAGTAAAATCAAAACCTGATTGTATTATGTTAGTAGGAACACCGTCGTATTCTACTTCTATTGTTCCGGCATTTGTTATAGTTCCACCATCTAAGCCGCCTCCAGTTGCAACAGATGTTACTGTACCGCCTGAACCTGGATGAGCATCTACGTAGCCTTTAGTTGTAAGTGTACTTGAACCATCACTAGAACTTGTAGCTGCGCCAGCTGTTACTTTACCAGCAGAGTTAATAAAAACATTATAACCGCTACCGTTTGTTCTAAAATACAGAGCATTTATGTTATGGTCATAGAATATTTCACCTGCATTAACATCTGCGGCATCACCAAACGCTATGACACCATATCTTTTTCCGTTACCTGCTATTGTAATTCCAGCACCATCTTGAGCTGAAGCACCTCCTTTTATAACTAAGTCTTCAGCATAACCATAACCATCTGTGTCTGGAGTTGACGTTCCTATTCCTAATTTTCCAGCTACATACACTCCATCTGTAAGAGTTTGAAACTTTGCAGCATTATCATAACGTAATTCTACATATTGATTTTCCAAACATCTTACTGCCCATTGACCGGTACCATCTAATAAACCAAAAGAAGATGCTGCACCACCATCTCCGTACACATATCCCTGTAATTGCCCATCAGCATCATCAAATCGTATCCCAGATTCTGTTGAGGCAGCAGATGTTAATTTTAACAAACCAGCCCCATCGTCTCCTATTTTTGTTCCTGAACTCCATAGTAATTCATCTATACCGGTAATGTCATTATCACCCATTACAATATTGCCTGTAAAAGTTGCGTTGTTAGAGCTGTCTAACGTTAAAACCGCAGTTGTTGCTGTATAAAATACCATAGAATCAGAACTATGAGTATAAATAATACGACCAGACCAATCTACATTAGGTTCCGCAAAATCAATATAGCCACCAGCGGAACCACTAAATTGAGCGTGGGCATAGTTTGATGCTTGACCTAATCCAACTCCTGTTTCAGCCATTCCAGGGCCTGTAGCTAAAGCGCCTAAAGCTTTGAAAGATGCGTTACTTACATTAACAGTTGAAGTAGTTATTTCAAATCTTGCTGTACCGCCAGTAACAACTCTAAAAATGTCATTACTTGGAAAACCAAAATAAGTATTACCATCCCCGGTGTGATAAATATAATCGCCTAAATATGCATATGGGAATGTTAACTGATTGTTTAAGGTTGTTGTTCCGCTAACTTCAAAGTTTCCACCCCAAGTTAAAGGACCAGTTCCAGCTCTACCTAATTGGGTGTTGCTTGAATTACCAAATGTTATATAACCATTAGCAGGAGTTTGTGCTCCTTGAACTCTAAACGTATTAGCTACATTAATATCACCAATATAAACATCATCTCCTATTTTATAGTTTTGTCCATTACCATTGTTGGTAGAGAAAAATTGATCAGCGGTTACATCACCCGTGGCTGTTACGTTCCCAGCAAAAGTTCCACTACCATCTGCGCTTCTTAAGCGAATCATAACGCTATTTGTTTCGCCACCTACATTATTTGCAATACCAAGATTGTTTCCAGCTCTAGTCCAATCAAATGAATCATTTGGATTATTGTGCCATATACCCCAAGGTGAAACAGCATCTTTAAATAACCAAGATGAAGTCTCTCCTCCAGAAGCTGGATTTTGTTCTCTTAAAAATACAGGGTAAGTACCTGATGAATCTGCTCGCATTAATATACCTTGAGCTGATGCTGCTCCATCCATTTGAAGAGCTGTAGTCGCGGTTGAATTAATAGTGCCAGACATTGTGCCGCCTGCTAAAGGTAAGTAATTACCTAAAGAACCAGAAGAAGCTGCGCCAATATCAGATAAAACCTGTGCACCTGTTCTATATTTAATTACACCTGAGTCTGATACTAAGAATTTATCAGTATCTGCAGTAGCATTTGTTATAGTGTTTAATGTAAGCCCTGTTGATTGTAATGTGGCAGCTAAAACTGCTGCAGTTGAACCTGCATAAAAGGTGATTGAGCTTCTTCCATAAATACTTAACCTATCTTGGTCACTAAAACTATTCCATTGACCTTCAGTTATACCAAGAGGTGCACTAGTAGTAGTATCACCAAAGTGTAATTCACCACCTTGACACATCCTAATTCTTTTTATAGCACCTGTAGAATATGTACCTAATTCTGTAGTGTTAGAAGTATTACCAATAAGATTACCGGTAATGGTTAAATTGCTACCATAAAGATCACCGTTTTGATCAACTACTAAATCTCTGTTTCGTGTTGTGTTAGCCTCACTGCCTAAGGTTTTTCTATATAACTGAGTTACCGTTTTACTTGACTTGTATACTTTTAAGCCACAATAATGTGTTACTATTGACGCGTTAGGATTATAATTAAATAAAAACAACAATCTCATAGAAACAGCTGTTGTAGGTATTTGACTAGTACTACTACCTCTAGTAGGTCCCAATGTGCCGCTCACGTGATACCAATCAGTAAAGTTGGCCAATTGAAGTCCAGATTCACCCCAATACCTTTGTGAGTTACCTAGGTAAGTTCCTGAGGCATTGTAAAAATTAGAGCCTGCATATAATAGAGCTGATGTAGCAGCGCCAGATTCTTTTTTTACCCAAAATTCAAAAGTAAATGTATCACCTTCGTCTATTGTATAAAAAGGACCAAAACCTTGTGGATAATTAGCGCCGTCAACTGCAAAAACACCAGGTGCGGGTGCTGTGCTATCACTAACTTTTGTTATAGCTGTAGTGTCATTTATTTTATCCCTTATAGATTGTGTTGTATCGGTATCTAAAACTGTCAAAACTAAATCAGGATCAGAAAAAGTATTACCAGCAAGCATAGCGCCATCAACTGATAATCCTGATGTAACCCTAACTGTTGGTCCTGTAAGTGTTCCTGTAAAAGTTGGATTTGCAACTGGTAAGTAATTTCCAGATGCTTGTGCACCAATGTCACTTAGCACTTGCGCACCAGTTCTGTACTTAACAACTCCACTGTCTGATACTAAGAATTTATCAGTGTCAGTAGTAGCGTTTGCAATACTTGTTATAGCTAAGTTAGCAGTCCCGCCATCAAGTTGTGTTACTGTTAAAGTATTTGCTGCTGTAGCTCTTATTCCTGTTAAATTACCATAGGTTGAATTATAAGAACCAAAAAATCCATTTGCACTTTCATAAGCTAAATAAGCACCATCTACTAAAGTAGATCCTTGCCCGTTTTTAGATACAACAACAAACTCAGAACCACTTGTCATTTGCAATCCAGTTTCACGGGTATAACCATTGCTGCCTAAATCACCATACCAAGAACCTGTTGATAAACCTAATCCAAATATATTATATCCAGCGGCACTTAAGTTTCCAGCAACAGTTAATTTGTTTGTTGAAGCATTGTATGTTAAACCTGTGTCGCCTGCTACATTTGATGTACTAGTCCAGTATGTTAATTGGTTTGCAACACCATCACCAGATAGTGTAGAAGTGTTATCTACTTTTTGCCAAGCATCTGTGCCTGCTCCTTGTTCTACGTATATAGCCCAATCACCAACTTTCCAATCAGTAATTCCACTTAAACTAGTTGAACCAGCAACTGTAACAATCCAAAATTGACCATTACTTGGCGATGAAGATGGTGGATTACCTGTGCTAGCATCCCAGTTTCCTTCAAATGCTAATCCTGAAGGTATTGTACCTATAGCTGTATTTATAGCTGTTTGTATCTGCGCTCCAGTTGCTAAATTAGCAGAAGATGAACTTACTGCACCTGTTACGGCTGTTACTACACGTTGAGTCGTTGAACCACTTACGTTTATTGTTGAGCCTCCATCATCGCTAACACTTTGAACGCCTGTATCTACATTTCCAATAGCAGTTGTTACAAAGGCTGTTGATGCCGCTCTGCCTGTGTTATCACCAACTGATCTTGTACCTACTTCTGGAGTGGTTGAAAATGTAGCTAAGCCGTTATCTTCAATATATAATCTTCTTACCGCAGTTGAACTTGTACCAGAAGAGTTTGTTCCAGTATAAACTTCAAACTGACCGTCAATAAATCTTATATATGTTTGCCCTTGTTCTGTAACTTTTCTTCCATAATAAGGAGATCCATTTATATTTGAACCAATACCAGAACCGTTATAAGTAACACCTGGTTCAGAGGCCCACATGTCTATATAAGCATTATTTGCGTTAGTACTTCCATTATAATATAAGTTTGCTCGTGTTGTACTGTGACCAGATTGAATTGTAAAAGAAGTAGTTGGGGAACTTGTTCCAACCCCTAGTTCAGCACTTGCATTGTCCCAATATAAATTTGAACTAGAAGCTATGGCGCTTGTACCATTCCAAAAAGCAACTCTTCCAGCTGAACCAGTTCCAGTTACTGTACCAGCGTTTGAAACCGCAGTATCTACATATTGTTTTATACTTTGTTGCGTAGCTAACGCCGTTGCGCTATTGCTAGACATGTTGTCTTGATCATATATTGTTGTAACCCTAGCGTTGGCACCGCCTAATTTCATACCGCTATTGTTTACCCCAAATCTTAATGAACCGTCAGTATCTATTTGAAAAGTATCAGCAGCCGCAAAACCAAAACGGGTGGTTGTATCACCAGCGTGTATAACGTAATCTGGTATAGTAAGAGAACCTGCAAAAGTTGCATCACTACCGCTTAATAATAATGTATTTACATTTGTGGTTTCATTTTTAAAATATAAATCTCCACTTGCAACAAATTGACCCCATTTACGAGTTGGATCTTCTAAATATATTACAGGGTTACCACCGCCTGAGCTATCTATAGTAAGCGTGTTATTACCTGATGTTTGCAACATTGTAATATTACCTGAAAAAGTTGCGGCGCCAGCTGTAGTAAATCTTAAAAGAGCATTAGCAGTATATTGTGCTTGACCTCCCGTGTCATGTCCAATCTGCCAAGTGTCACCGCCGCTATAAGGTACACCGCTATACCACTCTGAACTAGCGTAAGCAGAATCATAATAAAATATTCCTTCACCTCTTCCTTCGTAACCGTATATTCTTATTGCAGCAGCTGTAGCTGGTGCTCCTGCTGTATTGGTACCTATAACATCTAAATAAGTTGTAGTATTACCTGTTCCACCTACTGTAAATGTATTACCATCATATGTTAGTTCTGACTCACCTTCTATGCTTGTAGCAGATGTCCATACGGCTAATTGATTATTAACTGGAGTGCCACTAATAGTTACCGTACCTTGAGGAGAGGCTGCCACAGCGTTATCTACATAAAGTTTATTAGCCGCGTCTGTATTAGCACTTACTGTATCTACACCTTGAATACGTCCTGTACCTGATAAAATTATATCACCACCACCAACGTATATATCTCCGGATTGCCAAGTATCACCACTATTGCCATTAACTGTCCATCTTGTACTATCACCACCTACAAAAACAAATTCATTTGGATTACCACTGTTTCCCCATATATTACCAGGACCGCCATTTCCATTTGTACCGTATCTTGCCCCAGAATTTCCAGCCCAAAACAATCCCCAAGTAGTACCAGCAGCAGCCACCATGTAAGAGTTATAGTCAACACTAAGCTTAAAAGGAATATTTGCTTGTCCGTCAACATTCCCAGTTGATACAGCACCTGAGAATGTAGTAGCCGTAGCTGTTCCTGTTATACCAACACCTGTGCTTGTGGTTTGTAATTTAGTTATTCCAGCTTCTAATAATATAGCAGAATTAGCGTCAGCTGTAAATTTGTCAGTTCCGTTAGTTGATATAACAAAAGTGTCATTACCAGCAAAACCAAATTTGTCTTGTGAGGTATTACCAGTATGATATATATATTCTGGTATAGTTACATCACCTGCAAAAATTCCGTTACTTAAAAAATTTAAAGCCATATATTGTATTTAATTACATTATTATTATCCTAAGTACGTAAGTAGTACTTTGTACACTGAACTAGATACTGTGCCTGTAAAGGCTATGTTTAAAGATGCTGTACCAAAAGTAGCGCCGCCTGCATTTACGCCTCTTGTTATATCAGCATAAACTGTTTGACCTGCAGTAGCTCCTGACGTTGATGCATCTACAACTTCGCACTTAACATCTATAGCAGTAACACCTGATCCAAAGACAGATGAATTTGCAACGTCTACAGCAAAGGTTGTAATGCCTCCAGAAGTACTCGCACTAACATAAGCTAAAGCGCTGTTTAGCAATACGCTTTTTCCAATTGCTCCTTGATTGTCAGTACCTGTTATTGTAAGCACATCTCCAGATACTGATGTAGTTATACTTCCAGCACCTTGTATACTTAACGTGTCATCATTATTATCAGCTATTGCTGTACCTGAATCAGAGTCAACTCTTTTAAATATGTTTTGAGAAGAACCTTTATCTGTGTTTGTTAAGGTTGCTTGACCTGTTGCAATGTTTGAAGTTATACCACTTCCAGTTGGGTTTATAAACATTAAACCAGGCGTGGAGTTAGTTGCAAGATCTGTATCAGATTGTACAACTATAAAGTCTGCTTCAGTAGCATTACCCGCTGTTTTAGCAGTTTGACATATAACTGAATCTCCAGGTGTTAAAGGTGTAGCTGTATTTCCAAAGAAATTACCAGCAGTAGTTACTACGTAGTAATCACCTACTAATATAGCAACGTCCACGTATAAATCACCACTTAATGGTGAATCTAAATCACCAGTGTTAGCGTTAAACCCACCTTTAAATTCTAATAAACCTGTAACCGCAGCTTGTACGAAAGCAGTTGTAGCTATTTTAGTTGTACTGTCACCTGTTGAAGGAGTTGCTACATAACCAAAACCACTAGAGTCTCTTGCTACAAGTCTAGATGCTGTTGCTGCTTCAGTTCCTAAAGCATTAACCGTAGGGGTTGCTGTGTTCGGATCGTCTATAGATATATAAGTACCAGCGTCAATACCAGTAACATCTCCTTGAGGTGCTAAAGCTATTAAACTAGATACAGCAATTTCTTTTACTGTTGTATCTGTGGCGTCTTCATATAGTATTTTATCTACTGTAGCTATATTACCACCATTAGGGGCAGAATCAATAATATTGTTTGCACCAGAATAATCAATGGCTACATCGTTGGCATTAACTTGTATACCAGCACCTGCTCCAACTTCAAAGTTAATTGTTTCATCAGCCGATTGGTTAAGAGTAAAAGCACCGCCCGCGTTTGCTAAACCGCTACCGCCTGTTAAAGTTATAGTTGCGTCGCTTATAACCGGAGCTGCTCCACTTGAAGCTGTAGTTATTCTACCATATGCATCAACTGTAATTGAAGCACGTGTATAAGATCCAGCTGTTACACCTGTTGCAGGCATACCAATACTGACACTTAAACCAGAGTTTGTTATATCAAGAGTACTATTACCACTTGTAAAAGTAACAGTATCCGCTGAAGCAACAGTTGCAAGAGCACCCCCGCCACTGTTTGTTAATATTTTCCAAGTATACGTTCCAGGTATAGAAGCTACAGTTGCCCATTTGTTACTTTTAGTTAAAAAGCGTTCGTTTGCTGCTACAGATCCATCTACTGCGGATAGATCTGGGGCGAAAATAGGGTTTTTTGCAGTACCAGTTGAATTAGGACTTACATATGTCCCTGGGTTTATAGTTAAGGTTTCAACACCACCACCTACTTCTTCCCATGCAGCACCTGTGTAAATCTTAAGATTATCAGACGTTGTGTTAAAGTATATCTGACCTGATACTGGATTTGGTACAGCCGAATCATTTGGTTGGTTTTCTATAGCCGCACCTCTTAGTTCGTTTTTGTTGAGGGCTACATTGTTTAAAAAATTTATTGCCATGTTTTGTTAGTTTAAGTATGCTTTGCCAGAGAAGCCAGCAGAAAAGTTTATTTGTACGTTATTTTTATCTATATATGTTACTTCACCGTTAATAACGACGTTATTGTTGTTAATTACGGATACTGAAGGAAATTTATTTAAATCGTGTTGTATGTTCCATGTTGTCGCAGGTTGACCTTGCGTAAACTCAAATGTTTTGTCAGGTGAAGATAAAGTAAAAACAGCAAAGTCATAGAACTTATCTAAATCTAAAGTTCCGTTGCCTCCAATGTTTGCTAATACCAGTGTATATGCATTACCGTTTACATTGTAAGATGTTATATTAAAATGACCAAACTTACTTATATCGTTTTGCTCACTAATTAGTATATCATTACCTACTAGGTATTCCATGAACTGTACAGTGTTCTGGTCAGAAGCATCAACGCTTGATATTTGCATTGTAGTTATAGCTGATATATTACTATCGTTTGCTGGTCCTGAAAATTCACCGCTAGCTGGAGGATTATTTTGTGTAAACTTAAATACCATTTGGGCAGATATAGATATTTTACCTTTTATGTTGAGGTATTTAGCTACAGCTTCTGCAGAAAATTGTTTTGTTCTACGATTACCAGCATCGGTGCCTATCCAAGCATCGAGGTCTGTAACATTGTTATCAAATCCGTATGAACTTATTCTAGCCATGTGTTGTTATATTACTTGGTATCTCACTGTAACCTGTAGAGTTCCCCCTCCAGCAAGTGTAGCAGATGAAGCACATCCAAAGTTAATAGAAGAATTCAATGAAGCATCAGCTCCAGATATTGTAAATATTTGAGTAGCATCAGAATCAATATCCGTGTAGGTTGCTGGTAGTGTACCTTGAGTCACAACACCCACAACGCCACTAGTTCCATTACCTAGAGTTAGAGGTTGGTTGAAAGCAAAATTAGCACCCGATGCTGTCCATTTAACATGCGCCGCTAATACTTGGACAACCGTGCCTGCACCTTGAGCTGGCACTATCTCTATACTAGTAGTTTTTAATGCAAGCCACTGCGCATTTGTCAATTGCTTTGTTAACTCAACGTAATTTTCAGTAGCTAATGTAACTACTTCATTTATTGAGAAGTTTTTAGTAGTAGATTTTTGATTTGTTCCAGGTATTGGTACTGATGTTCCTATTATAAGATCTCCTGATTTAGGTGTACCTATTGGGTATGCTGTTAAATTAGCCATTTTTATTTATTTTTTAGTTCCTTTTCCGTAATTACCTCTATTTTTTTTAACACTAACAAATCTTTTCTTAGTATGGTCATAATCTTTATCTAATAACCAGTTTTTACCATGTTTTTTTTCTGCTTTCCTGCGTTTTCTTTGATTTTCAGCTTTTTTAGATCTTCTGCTGTCTGTTTTAGCATACTCAAGATCTCTTTTAGCTTTATCTTTTCTTGCTTTATCGCTTAATTTCTGTGCCATTGTATAATGTTTTGGTATATTATATATACTTACATAGATTTATGGTTTTTTACCTTTAAATAGACTGACAATAGGCGGCTACTTATATACTTAGGTACCTTGTGTCACATAAAATAATAAATTGTCACAAATAGAGGGGTATGGTGTTACTACTAGTTTTTGAAAAAGTTTTTTGAAATGTAAAATCGTTTTGATTTAGCGGGGTTGCCCAATTTCTAGGCTCTAGAGTTGTAAGCTTTAAGCCATCGTTTGGTTTTCGTCTAGCCTTTTAGACTTTTTTTATAATACTAATGTTATTATTACCCTCACTCACGGACTTGCGACTACATTATACTGATATGTACCTACTAATCTACTCGCACGGACTTGCGTATTGGTATAAATGATAATATGTTTGTAAGCAACGAAGCTTATATTAAATTATATTCTATGAAAACTCAACAAAAACTAACAACAAAAAGATTTGTAATCCGTAAGTCACTAATCGGTAAAAATACAGTGATTACATTTACTAACAAAAACAAAGAACAATGTACTTACGACCATGACCTAGTTTACAATCAATTAAAAAGCAAGTTTGATTCAATGCCTTGCTTCGACAAGTACAGCTCTTATACAAACTCTAATAATCTACCAAAATTTGTAAGAGACTTAGATAAAATAGTATAAACCTCACACTGACATTAGCTAGTTACTTATATACTTAATTAGCTTTTGTCAGTTTTTTATTACCATTTACGTTTCTCGCACGGACTTGCGTCAACAAACTACAGATAATATATTCGAAATCATAATTTATTAGTTACAGGCAGTCACATAGTGCATTGTACCTTAACACCTTTTTTATTAACTAAACAAAATAACACCTTTAAACTATGGAAAAACTAATAACCAACTTACAGGAAAAGTTTCCATTTAATCCAAGTACAGACTGCGTAGAAAAGTACACAGAAACTATACAAGATTACTTATATCAAAAAATAACAACTAAATTAATATTTTAAACTATGCGAGAAACAAACATCAAAATCAACCCAGAAACTATGGAGATTAACACTATTAAATTCAAAAACAAAACTACTATATCGCTAAATAATGTGATATACAAAGGTTATCCTGTAGGTGAGCTACCAAAACGCTTTGCGTTTATTTATAACGAAGAAAAAGATCAAGAAGGTATTACTGAATTCTTTAATTATAAAGGTCTTACCTATGTAGAATACGTACCATCACCATTTAACATACAATAATTATGAGCGTAACAAAGAAATTAGATACATTAGCACAAGAGTGGTTTGGCGAGTTTGGCTTTGCCACTTGTAGTGACGACGAGCGAGACTTAATAGTAGAAGCTGTGTACAAAGACTACACTGACTTAATTTATAAAACTACAGATAATATAAATGTAAAACAAAAAAAGCTATGAGAAACTTAGAACAAGAGCATATGGACTGGCGACAGAGACGTGTAGAATTAGTAGATTTATTTGCTAAACGTATGTTTGTAGAGTACAATATCAAAGAAATGACTACTGACAGACAAAAGAAAAATGGCACAAGACAATTTGTATTGCCTAATGGTGATCAAATAGCCTCATACAAAACAGGTTATGTCAGAAGATGTAATTCAAGCGACAGAATATATCAACTAAACAAACAGTATAAGCGTGAAGAGCGATGGACAGTCATACAAGATGGCAAACTAAAAACACTTAAAGCTATATGTTATGCTAGAGAATTAATACATGATCCACTTGCACGACTTATATATATCGTAGAATTTTGCAAAAGAAATTATAACATGAGAAACTTAACAATGTATTCAATATGAATTGGTATGACTATAATAACTGGGACGAGCATTTACCTGTAAGCTGTGAAGAATGTGGAAGTGCTTTAGATACAAATGGATATTGCAATTCACAAGTTTGTTTTGAGGTAGATATGATGTAATTACTACACTGACTAATTTAAAATTACTATAGATAATATATGTGTAACAAAAAAATATAATTATGTACTGTAAATGTAAACCAAATACAAAAATACCTGAAGGCAGGTTAGCCTTAGGTTATAAAACGTGTGTAGATTGTTCAACAACAGAAACATATTCTTATATACCAATAATCAATCACAAGACAGGCAACACTATACAAATAGTAAGTCAGTCTCTCTCCGCCGTGGTTCATAGGTCATGGCGGAGAAAATAACTAGACGAGTAGCTTAATTAGGTAAATCAAGGTCAGTAAATTCCTGCCTCTGGAATTACACATAAGTGAATCGCTAGTATGCCTGAACCCGAGCACTGGTAGCAAGATATATGACGCTACAAAGAGGAAGGAAGGCTGAATAACTAGGTCTGGAAAAATCACACGTTTAAGTACGGAGATAAGACTTACTGACGGGTATTGAGGTTCGATTCCTCACTAGTTACAAAATAGCTACACGGATAAAACAAATTAGTTTATAGATAATATAATTATAAAAACAAAAACAATGGCAGAACTAGAAACTTTATTACACAGATTAAAACCAGAGATACACAATGCTCTTATAAACAACGTAGATAGTTACTCAACAGTATGCTATACACTTGCAGAGTTAGACAATGCTATGTTCTACGACGATCTACCTATGTCTACTATAAAAAATATACATCTATTCGGTGATCTTAATATGTCTATGGTATCATCGTGGGATTGGAAATATGGCGATAACTTATTTAATAACTTTAAAAAAAATGACAATGACTAAAGAAAAACTAATCACAAACGAATTAATTAATGAAAAACTAGAAGCTATAGGCTTTGGTGATGAACAAGCTAGTGATCAAGATCTAGCTAAAGAATCAGTGTTAAAGCATTTTAATATAGAGTTTGTAGATAACTGGAATAATAAGGCAGACTTTTATATATATGAAGAATCAACAGTTGATGGTTATTCAGTTCACGTTGCTACACATGATATGAATAATATAAACATAAGCGAAAACGTATATTATTATGATAGTGATTTAGGCGATGCGCTTGAAGAATTTATTAAATATTCTAATGGTGATGAAGACTACCCTGAAATTATATATGTAGATGATCTACATCAACAGTATATTGATGATGCTATAAGCCAATTGTTTGAGTATTTATCTGAAAGATTTGAAGAAGATATTATTGATGAATTAGAAAGTAAAGGCTATAAACAACAAGAAATAAAAATAGAATTATGAATAGAAAAAAAATAGAACAATATGTTAAGGATAAATATCCTAAGAAATTTAAAGATAAAAACGTGTTAATTAAAGAAACATCAGGCATATACTTTGTTTCAACACATAAAGATGAATCACCAATAATATTAAACAAAAAAACATTAGACATATTATGAGAAAATTTAGCAAATACAAGCAAAACCTATGTGTAATACAATGGGACGGAAACGATTACGTAATGAGTTATACAACTAGGGTAGCTAAGATAGACTATTGTAATCAAACACTTGATCAGCTAGGTTGGTGGAGTGTAACAACTCAAAGGCATATTAACTATGCAGCAGACCAACTTGGTCTAACACTTAATAGAAATGGCAACTAATATGATTAAAAGAAACAAATATAATAGAATAACTACAATATTATTTATATTATTTCTTTTTTACTTGTCATTTAAAGTTAAACAATGGGAGCTAGGATTATGACAGACACACGGACTTAATAAATTAATAAATAGATAATATAAATATGAATAAAAAACAAATGAACGAACTCGCTGATTTAATAGTAGATAAAATAATGAAGCATCAAATAGAATATGATGAGAAGTTTAAAGAAGACTTAGAAGAAATATCAAAACAAAACCCTGAATTAGAGTATGGTACTATAACGCAGCAAGAATTAATTAAACAAGAACTAGACGATTTATACTTAGATTTAAAAGAACTAGAAGACGCTGAAGAATATGCTAAAGCATCTGTATTGCTTATTAAAATAGAAAAATACAAGAAGAAGTATAACTTATAACTATGCTATACACACCTCGTGTGTATGTATATAAAACTAAAATTATGAATATATTTTATTTAGATTCTGACCCTGTAAAAGCTGCAAAGGTACAATACAACAAGCATGTGGTTAAAATGATCTTAGAATCAGCCCAGATGCTTTGTACTGCGCATCATCATTATGGTTCCGGTGACAATGTTCCTTATAAAAAAGCACATTACAACCACCCGTCAACTATATGGTGTAGACAAAACAGTAAACAATACTATTGGTTGTTTCATCATATGTTAGCGTTAGGAGCAGAGTATACTAAAAGATACGGCAAAAAACATATGTCAATAGACAAATGCTTTGGTCCGTTATCTTTTTTACCTCCTAATATACCTACAGATCAAGAATTTACAGAGCCACCACAGTGTATGCCTGATGAATACAAAGTAAATGGCGACAGTATTTCAGCGTATTGGAATTATTATGAACAAGAAAAACACACAATAGCCGCAAAAGATGAACAATTAATACTTAGAAGATGAATATATTAATATCAATACTAGTAACAGCAACAATATATCACGCTGACCCATCGCAATGTAACGCAGATTATTTAACAACTGCTTCTCTTAGTAAAATAAACGAAAAAAATCCACAAGGACATAGATGGATAGCTGTTTCTAGAGACCTAGAGCAGCATGGTTTTGTTTTTGGTACCAAAGTATGCATTGAAGGCGCTGGTTCATTAGATGGCATATGGACAGTTGAGGATCGCATGAATAAAAGATGGACAAAAAGAATAGACTTTTTAGTTAATAAAGAATTAAAAGGAGGTAAATGGAATAACGTTAAAATAAAAATAGAAAATGAGTAGATATAAAACATACAAGCACTTAATAAATACAGATTTATTTGGAATAAGAACTAAAATTAAAAATTTTGTCAAACCAAGACTGACAAAAGCCAACAAAGATAATAAAATAAGACGCTAATGTCACATGAAAGAAACATAAAATGGTTGAATGATCGAAAAGTAAAGTATCGTCAAGATCCTATAAACGATAAACCAACTATTGAAAATAATAAATATAAATATTATGAAAATGGTACTTATGAATGTTACAGGTTGTTTCAAAGTAAAGCTAAAATAACTACTTATAAATCTTTAAAGTGGCACTTTTTAGTGTTATATTATTTAAATCAAGAAAATAGTTTATTACCATCAAATGTGTATGAATTTATAGCAGATAAAGATAATGGTTTTGTAACTTTCTTTATAAGTGAAAAAAAACTAAATGAAATGATAGACGATGTATTTGTTATTGGCGGTGAACCACCTGTAAATAAAATACGTAAAATAATATTTAAAGACTTTAGCGGTTTAACGTTTAGTGAAAAAATGAGTATAGTAGGTAAATTAACAGGTAGATCTAGTAAAATAAATAAGGAGTCTGTTTATCAATGTATGATACACATGAATGAATTTGGTAAAAAAATAACTTGGAATAGAGTAGCAAGTTTATTAAATTGCTCAGAAAGAACAATAATAAGAAACATAAATAAACAATTAAAAAAAGAAAAAAACATTTTAAATGAAAAAGTATAACATAAAAAACTACATTAGATATAAAGAAGATATAAAATCTTCTATGCCAGAAAATAAGTTTTATGATTACTACACTAGAGATGAATTAGTTATTAAATTTTTACCACTAGTTGAAGCCATGTCTAGAAAGTTTTCTACATCACAACAAGCTTCAGGTGTTTTAAGTATATTAGATTTATTACAAATAGGCTCTATGGCTTTAGTAAAGGCAGTTGATAAAATAGACTGGGAAATGCTTATTGATAAAGAGGATATAGAAAAAACTTTAAAATCATTTTTTAGTAAAAGAATAAAAGGAGCAATAAGACGTAAAATAGATATGTTAAGAGGTGATATAAGAATACCTGAATACAAACAAAATGAAATACGTAAAAATCCTAAAGATAAAAAAATGGTTGCTATGTTTTTTAATTCTATATTTTTAAGTATAGATGCTAGATCACAGACAGATGATGAAAATTTATTATATCAAATACCAGATAAATCAGAGCCGTATAATATACAGCTTTTAAACGTTTATTTAATGGGATTAATGCAAAAACATTTAGGATCAGAAACAAATCATTATAACGTATTAAGATTGTCATATGGTTTAGACTGTGAAAAACATTCAGCAAACGAAATAGCTAATAAATTAAATATAAAAGGAGTCAGCGCATATGTAAGAGTTTCTGAAATAAAAAAACAAGCAATAGATAAATTAATAGAAAGTGTTGATCACTCGCAAGTGCTTGACGTTCTGTAGTTTACAACCTCACGGATATAGTATATTTTGTAAACGATAATATAAACATGTAATTATAATAATAAGCAATTTAAAAACAAACGAATGAACATAAACGAAAAATTAGCGACAATCCAAACAAAGTTTAAATCGAAAAAAAGCAGATTTAATTCTTTCGGCAAGTACAACTTCAGATCAGCCGAAGACATTCTCGAAGCAACAAAACCCTTTCTATTAGAGTTAGGAGTTACAGTAACAATCAATGAAAGACTTGATGAAGTAGTAGGTTTACCTATCATGACATCAACAGCTACCATTACAGATGGTGAATCTTTAATAGAAGCTACGTCTGTAGTTGGTGTGGACTTAAATCAAAAAGGTATGAACACACCTCAGCAATTTGGCTCAGCATCTTCGTATGCTAAGAAATACGCTTTAGGTAATTTATTTTTAATTGATGACACCGCTGACAGTGATGCAACAAATAATCACGGTAAAGTACCTGTTAAAAAACAACCTAAAAATACTTTAACATCAACTAAAGATCCTGCATATAAAAAAGCAATAGACTATATTAAGTCTGGTGGCAAACTAGAAACTATTAAAGGTAAGTATAATATTTCTAAAGAAATAGAAGATGAATTAGTATTAACAGCAAACACGTTATAAATGAAAAATAACAAAGCGGCTTTAAAAAAGCTAGAAGACGATAAGCATTACTACGGTGATTTTGGTAAACAATATTTAAGTAATTCAGATATAGGGAAATTACTTACAAATCCACTAAGTCTTAGAGATGAACAAAAACAAATACCAGCTTTTTTAGTTGGTGGTTATTTTCACACAGCTATATTAGAGCCTGACAAACTTAAAAAGTTTAAAATAATAGAGGCTAGTACTAGAAACACCAAAGTGTATAAAGAAATATCTGGAGGTGAAATGTGTTTATTACAGTCAGAAGTAGATCAATTAGAACTAATGATAGATAAGATGATGAGTAATCAAGCATGTGTTGATTTAATAAGAGGTATAAATGTAGATTATGAAGTTCCAGGCATAACAGAGTTACAAGGTCAATTATGGAAAGGTAAAGCGGACATAGTTAATCATGACGAAAAATTAATTATAGATTTAAAAACAACAGCTGATTTGCAAAAATTTAAGTATTCAGCTTCTAAATATAATTACGATAGTCAAGCTTACATTTATCAGCATTTGTTTGGTTATGAATTAATATTTATAGCTATAGACAAATCTAACCATCAAATAGGTATATTTGACTGCTCGCCTGAATTTTTAGCTCGCGGAGCTGATAAAGTTGAAAGAGCAGTAGAACAATACAAATTATTTTATGAATCCGAGGATTTTGATCCTCAACAATATTTTATTAATCAAACACTATAATTATGGCAAGTATTATTAAAGCTAGTATCAACTTAAGTAATGTTGATAAATCAAAGGTTATTGAAGGTAAAAAAGGTAAATACCTACCTATTGTAATAACTTTAAACGATGACTTAGATCAATTTGGAAATCAAGGTCCAATAGTAATAGGTCAAAGCAAAGAAGAAAGAGAAGCTAAAACAGCTAAAACTTATTTAGGTAATGTTCAAGTAGTATGGACTAACGGTGAAAACGTAAGTGCAGCTCCACGTGATGGACAGCCTCAGCAAGCGGCGGCTCCTAAAACAGTTGATGACGATTTACCGTTTTAATGCGAATGTAAAGTAACTATGCTATACACACTTGCGTGTGTATGCATTAA